>Ga0209208_10006830_pt1 | contig 15675 bp, 13 predicted proteins | sample S1TSphfallax_3_FD_187694 | JGI IMG/M metagenome (GOLD analysis project Ga0209208, IMG submission 187694) | Host-associated microbial communities from peat moss isolated from Minnesota, USA - S1T2_Fd - Sphagnum fallax MG (SPAdes) (version 2) | ecosystem: Host-associated > Plants > Peat moss >...
GGGGGGGGGGGGGGGGGGGGGGGGGGGGGGGGGGGGGGGAGGGGGGGGGGGGGGGGGGGGGGGGGGGGGGGGTGTGCTTTTTGATGCAGGATTGAGCTTCTCATTGGTGGAGACGAATCCAAATACCCCCACTTCGGATTGATTGATTACGAACCCCAACTCTGCAAACGACGGACGGACGGACGGACGGACGGACCTACAGACGGACGGACTAACAAACGACGACACCAGCTCCCTGAAGAAGGAGGAGGAGGAGGAGGAGGAAGAGGAGGAGAAGAAGACGACGACGAGAGGGAGGAACCCAACCACTCTTGCTGGAGAAAAAAACAAAGAAAGAAGGAAAGGAAAAAATATAGACTGATTACCCAACAAGCTCTTTGTGGCTCAGCGTGAAGTAAGGAGAAGAACAAGTGGTTTGTTGTGAGTAGGAAGAAGTTGAAGAAGAAGAAGAAGAAGAAGCACTAGTCGTAGTAGGAGGCTCTGTTGGTGGTGGGGTTTGGTGTAGGGTTTTTGTATTGGTTTTTGAGGGGTTTTATTTTTGTTGGGGTTTGGTTTTGAGCAGCAGCTATGGCGGCTGCTGCTGCTGCTGTTGCTGCTGTTGCTGGTGGTGGCGTGGCTGCTTCTTTTGCCTGTTCTTCGAGTGCTGTGGCGAGAGGTGGACGAGGATTGGGGGGAGGAGGCGGAGGAGGTTGGGGTCAGGAAGGGAGGATTGTGGCTAATGCTCAGATTGTGAATTTCGTGAGCTTCTTGAAGAATTCAGCACATTTCAAGGGTTCCACACGTGGCTTGAAGGTGCATACAGCAAGAGGAGGGAGCAGCGGCAGATTGCTGCTGCTGCAGCAGCAGCAGCAGAGGAGGAAGAGGAGGAGGATCCAAGCTCGACTTGCGGTGGATGCGGAAGAAGAAGAAGAAGAGGGGAAAGTGGAGTGGTCTCCAACTCCCGCTGCAACAACAACGACAACAACAACCTGGGAATTCCAACAACAGCAGCAGCAGCAGGAAGAGCGAGAGCCGGAGCAGGAACAGGAGCAGAGGCAGGAGCAACAGGAGCTGATGGAAGTGGGAGTCATGAATTCAACCTCCAATGGTTCACCTCGCAGCAGCAGCAACGGCAATGGAGCAACTGCTGCTGCAGCCAGCAATGGGGCTGCTGCTGCTGCTGCTGCTGTGACCCAGGAGAAGAATGCCAACAACAAGACCACAAATGGAGCTGCACTCTCAATAGCTGCTGAAATCCAGAAGAAACCACAGAAGGGCAAAGTGGAGTTCATAGGACAAGAGGATCCATGGTTCAAGCAAGCCGCCTCCAAGGGTGTCAAGGTTCTTCCTCTTCCTCTCACCCATCTTGTTTTCTGCTTCTGCTTCATCCCTCCCATCACAGAAGAATCAAAGTCAATCATTGTCTCATGGGTACATTTCCCAAGTCCACTGTCACAATAGATCCCTCCACTCTCACTCTTACTTTTTCTGGCTTCAATTCATCCTTCCTTCATTCACAAGTGCAGAATTTCTCCCCAATCCTTCCCGAGTGAGTATGAAGTAGATCCTTGAGTAAAAATCCTTGAGCAATGAAGTAGATCATCCTTGAGCAAAGATTCTTGGGCAATGAAGAAGAAGGTCCTTGAGCAATTGGGGTTGGGGGGGGGGAGAAGAAGAAGAAGAAAATTTCTCTTCTTTACATCTCTCTTGTTTCTGAAATTTGTGTGTATGAACACATAGGTTTCAGTGGTGCCAGGAGGAAGATGGAACAAGTTCAAGACATACTCCACGATCCAGAGAACATTTGAGATTTGGAGCTTTGCCATTGCCTTTGTCTTCAAGGCATGGCTCAACAACCAGAAGTTCATGTACAGGGGTGAGAGACATGTTGTCATGTGTGTGTTGTGGTTTTTGTTTCAATGGTTGCTGTTTTTGCTTGAACTGAGCACTTCAGAATTGCAAGCCTGGGGATTTTGTAGATGCCCACTGGTGTGGGTTTGAAGACTGTGAAGTCTTGTTTACAGGGTCATAGGTTGTTGTTGTTTTGCAGGTGGTATGACAGAGCTGAAGAAGAAGGAGAAGAGGAAGAGGCTTGCGAAATGGGTGAAGGAAGGGTTGCTGCGATTGGGACCGACGTTCATAAAAATTGGGCAACAATTCTCCACCCGTGTTGACATTCTTGCTCAGGAGTATGTTGATGAATTGGCAGAGTTGCAGGTTAGTAGTACAAATTGCAATCTTTCTGCAGTAGCAGCAGCTCATGATCTCTCTCCATGATCTTTTCTGCTTCTCTGCATGACCATCTTTCTCTTCACAATCTTTCTGCAGCTCTACATGATCTTTCTCTTCATGCTCTTCTCTGCAGTTCTGCATGGTGGTTCTCTTCATGGTCTTTCTGCAGGTGCTCTGCATGATCTTTCTCTTCATCTTCATCAGGGAGGAGAGATTTAAGGAATAATTTTCTATTTTTGCTGAAGGTTGGATGTTTTTTTTTCCTGTGAGAAGGATCAAGTGCCACCGTTTGAGTCAGAGACAGCTGTGAGAATCATAGAGACAGAGCTTGGCCAACCAGTGGATGTGATATTTGATCGGTTTGACCGGGACCCCATTGCTGCTGCCAGTCTGGGTATGTCTTTCATTGACTGCTGCCAGTCACACCCATTTGCACCTTTGTTGTGATTGTTGTTGAAAGTGGGGTATGCCAGGAAGAAGAAGAAGAAGAAGAAGAAGAAGAAGATGGATTGACGTGGGTTTTGGTTTTGTGCAGGTCAAGTGCACAGGGCAACTTTTCGAGGCGAGGAAGTGGTGATCAAAGTGCAACGACCTGGTCTGAAAGCACTGTTTGATATCGATCTCAAGAATTTGAGGGTGCGCTTATTCTCTGATCTCTTCTCTCTACCTCATCTTTGGTTTTTGTGTGTATACTGATTGACCTAAAAAATAAAATACATCCCTGTTTGGCTGGTTCTTATAAGTAAAACAGGATCTGCACTCACTCTGTGTGTTGTATGGAGATGGTGAACTTTGTGATCAGGTGATAGCACAGAATCTACAGAATTTGGATCCCAAGTCAGATGGAGCAAAACGTGATTGGGTTGCAATTTATGATGAATGTGCATCTGTGCTTTATGAGGTCTGTACTTTCACCAGGAGCTCTTCATTTTGCTGTTCTGCATGTCTGTACTTTACACCAGGAGCTTGTCCTTTGCTCTTCTGAACGTCTGTACTTTCCATCAGGAGAGAGTCCTTTGCTCTTCCACATGTCTGTTGTACTTTCCACCAGGAGAGTTTTTGGCTCTTTCACATGCTGTTTTTTATTAGTTAAGAAGATAGCTGTTAGGTCCCAGTCATGCAGACTGACAGACCTTCTCCTTGCCTTTTCTGGATCCTCCAGTCACACCTAATTGGCACTGAAGGTTTCCGTAAAAAATCAAGAAGAGACTTGTCTCTCAGGAAGCTATATACTCAAGTTCAACTTCCTAAAGTTCCAGTTTGCTGTGTTCTCTTCCAGGAGATAGAAAATTTCTTGCTGGTTTTAATGTGCTCATGCTCTACCTGTCTTCCAGGAGATAGATTATAACAAGGAGGCGATGAATGCGGAGTTGTTTGCAAAGAATTTCAAAGATTTGCCATATGTGAAAGTACCCAAGATTTATTGGGAAGTTAGCACTCCACGGGTCAGTTTTCCAGACTCCTTAATTTTTTCTGATGAAAGGAGATAGAGGTGTGCGTCATTTGATTGGTTTGCAACAGAATTAAGCAAACTTGGAGGAATGCTAAGTTTTGTATGTTGAAAATGCTCAGGTTCTTACTATGGAGTATGTGCCTGGCATAAAAATCAATCGCATTGCTGCTCTTGATGAGCTTGGAGTTGATCGTCAGAAGTAAGTACTTTCATTTGCAACCATCCATTGTTGCCTAAATATTGGACTCTTTCTATCATTAGCTGGCAAGAAAGTAAATTGTGCAGATGCGGTGCTGTCATAGAGATAGATATCCACAACTTCTGGGACAAATGTGGACCTGTGCCAGAAGTTCGACTGTGATATGTCCTTTTTATCTATGGCAGAAATCTGATTTAAGAAAATGATAATTGCAGGTTGGCAAGATATGCTGTTGAGTCTTACTTGGAACAGATCTTACGACATGGATTCTTCCATGCTGATCCTGTATGCATCTCTTCATTCCTTCATTCCTTCCTCTCTTTCCCTCGCAAAAGCAACCTCTCCTTTTGAAAGGCTCAGATGATGGTTCAATGTTGTGATATCTCTTCCCTTTGGGGAGCTTGTTTTGTATCTACCTCTTGATGGTTGTTAGGGGAAAGCTAGAGAGAGAGAGAGAGAGTTTTTTGAAGGAAGGTCAAAAATACTCAGATCGGGTTTGTTTTTTTCCTTCATGTTTTTCTCTCAGCATCCAGGAAATATTGCAGTTGATGATGCAAATGGTGGAGGGCGGCTCATTTTCTACGATTTTGGAATGATGGGCAGGTAGGTGTATAAATCTGGTGGTATTTGTTTGAGTTTTGTTGGTTACTTTATTTGGGCTTGGGATTCTGCGTGAACTTTCATCCAGATTATCCTGAAGGCACATGCCAAAAGACACAGTTGTTTGTTGACTGACGTTTCTCTTTTTTTTCCTCCACCTGATGCTATTCTCTTCTCTCAAGTGATAAAGACTCTTGAGTTTGTGTGAAGAGGTTGAAAACCGCAGATGTCTGACCAGTCAATGATGGGCTGTGCAGCATTAGTCCCAATATCAGAGAAGGACTGCTCGAAGCATTTTATGGTGTGTATGAGAAGGATCCTGACAAGGTAAAACCATCAAATCCTTGGTGGGTTGTTGCAACACCCACCTGAAACTGTTCTTTGTGAAAATGCACACTGATAATCTGATCCACTGATTGTTTTGATGTATTGAACTGCTGGGATGTAGTACATGACCAAAATTCTTGTCTTTTGGTTTTTTAGGTGCTGCAAGCAATGGTGCAAATGGGTGTGCTTGTGCCAACAGGTGATTTAACTGCAGTCCGACGCACGGCACAGTTCTTCCTCAACAGGTGAGTTAGAAGAGTGAGTTGCAGCAAAATGGGTGCACTCATTTGTTTTATGACTGCATTTCTCATTCAGTCAGTGCTCAATTTTTGACTTATCATCCCTTTTTTGGTTAATGAACCAGCTTTGAGGATCGACTGGCAGCACAGCGACTAGAAAAGGAGGAGGCCGCGGAAGAAGAAACACCACTTGGCTTCAAGACACCACTTACAAAGGAGGAGAAAGCAGAAAAGAAGAAAATGCGCCTTGCAGCAATTGGTGAGTTGTTGAAAGCCAAGCCCCTTGATTATGTGGGTTGTTTCATTTTTTTTCCTTCTTTTTCTGAATGGCATTTGGACAAACAAGCAAGCAAGCAGCAGGACCAAGGATTTTTCCCCACCCCCTAAACATTGTAATGTGAATGATGCAGGAGAGGATCTACTCTCGATTGCAGTGGATCAGCCATTTCGATTTCCTGCCACCTTCACCTTTGTAGTTCGGGCTTTTTCAGGTGATGATGATGCTCATCATCTCTTAACTCTTGAAACTGTTGTGTATAGGAATTCCTGTTGTTACCTGCCAATTTGCTTTGTCTAAATTGGGCACACACATATGGCGAAGAGTTATGGCAAAAGCACAATTCTTAGTTGAGTTCCAAGTGTGGTTTTCCTTCCACTCCAAAATATAAATACAGAACCTTTCCAAGTTCCTCTATTTGTTTTGATGATCACAGCACTGAAGTTGCAACATGGGTTCTGGGTGGTGGTTTTGCAGTACTTGATGGCATTGGAAAGGGCTTGGATCCTCGCTTTGATATCTCTGAAATTGCAAAACCGTAAATTATCTATCTTGAGCCAATATGAATCTGGTGGAATTCTACTGCTGCTTTTTTTGAAGTGTTGGTTTTTTTTCTCTTTTGGAATGACTTGGCATTTGGGTCATTGATCTAGAAGCTATTGAATAAAGATACAATACAAATGTACCTTAAAAATGTCTTTGGGGAATTGTAAATTATATTGGATCTTGTGGTAATTTTTGCATGCTAAGAAGGGAAATTATTTGGGGATGAGCTCCAGATATGCATTGGAGCTTCTGAGATTTCGGGAAGCTGGCGTTGAAGTTGTTTTCAAGGTATGGATTACATCAAAGAATACATTGTTAATCCTTGGAAGGTATTTTGCTTGTTGCTTGAGGAGAGTATCAAGAAGTGTACACAATAGAGGAAGTCTTTTTTCTTTTGCAAAAAGATCCCAAGTCTGTATCTTCTTACTCCCTGGAACTGGTTGCCTGCTTTGTGACATGCTTCTTCATATGCCTCAAGCCCAACTGTACATGCTTCAGCCTTTTTGTTGTATGGGGAAGCTAATTTAATTGAGGTGGTGTGTGTTGGATGATCTGGCATTTTGTGAAGGATTTTAGAAAGCGTTGGGACAGGCAAGCACAGGCGTTCTCCAACATTTTCCGACAACCTCAACGTGTAGAGAAAATAGCTAGCATGATTCAGCGTCTGGTGAGCAGACCACCACATGAAAGCAGCCACAATTTTCCTCCTAAATTTCATCAAATGAGTGTTTTTCATTAAATCTGGACATCAGACTCATAGTTTTTTGCTCTTGTAACCAGATTCAAAGGAGCAAGTTCAGTTAGTTTAATACAGGGAGGTGTAAAATAAGATTGGGTGCCTCAAAATTCAAAGGATATTGGAAATTCAGTGAGTGAGTTTTGTTCTATGTGGTTGCAGGAACAAGGTGATCTAAAGCTGCGTGTACGGGCACTGGAGTCAGAGAGAGCATTTAAGCGAGTTGCTGCCATGCAGCAAACGATTGCACAGGTAAAAATCATGTGTGCAACATCATGCACCCATCTCCCTATATATATAGGGTTTAGGGTTTATGTGTGTGTGTATATATATACATATATATCATCTTCCAGTGCTAATTGATATGGTAAGCAGAAGTCCTTTCTCGAGAAATACTATATATATTTTTTACTACAATTTTTGTTATTGTGTCAAATCACTTCTGACAGTTGTGAATTGTGGGCATTAGATCACTTTTGACAGTTGGAAAATTGTGGGGTGTTGATGCAGGCAATTCTTGCTGCTACCTGTTTAAACCTTGGAACTATGCTTCATATTGCTGCAATTAAAGTATGTTTCTATCACAACTTTTGTTGAATTGTGGCTTTGCATTCATCATGAGAATAGTTTCAATGCCATAGCATATGCCAAGGTTGCAAAAAATGCCACCAAAAATTTCACAAAATACTGAGCCAAAAAATGCACGAAACATGATAGGATTTTTGCAAATTTTGTGTAGTTTTAAACTTCAGGCAGTTGGCATTTGATTTAGAGGTGATGCAGTGGATGACAAAATCACTGAATCTGATGTCAATAACACTAGCAACTGTGATTTGTTTACGTGTTGTGTTTTCTCTGAGTGGGAGAGTATCTGTCTGTTTGTTTTCAGGCACCAGCTACTGCTGCATTTACTGGCAGTGCTGTATTCGGTTTACAAGTGCTCGTGGGCATTTTCAAAGTGAAAAGGCTTGACAAACAAGAGAAGCTGATCACAGGCACAGCATAAGAGCGAGAGAGAGAGTGTGCTCCTCTCAAAATTTATTGCTGTCTTTGTACTACTGTTGTAGCTAAACAAAAAATCCATAGTTAAGAACTTCTTAATATTTTTCTGAGAGATTCTATCCAACTTTTTCCACTCTCTTTTTAAGAATTGGTTTTTGCAGAGCAGTGAGGAGAGACCCAAAAATTTACATTTGAAATCCACGAAATCAGTAAGCACTGAAAGTTGGGTTTCACATCCTTCTTCTGTCGTGTGTGTGCGGCAGGTGGGGTCTGATTGACAATTTACATGTTATCTATGTACTTGAGGAGAACAGAATTTAGGTGGCAGCTCTGCTGCTGCTGCTACTACTATGAATTGAATGTGCGGGTTGTCATTTTGCTCATAATCATAGCAGCAAATTTTCATTGATGGGTTACTCTTACTACTCTGCTTGGGTTGGGTTACTAGCCCAATGTGACCACAGAGGAAGAATCCCTCTTACATTTCAGCACTCCCAACTCCTGTGAAAATCACCTAGTTCTCCCAAAGCAGTACATCTATGAAATTGCAAAGAGATCTCTACATTAGCAATTGAAGGTAATACAAACAAATGAGTTACATATGTTACATAGTGAGTGACTGTGCCTTTCTTCAAATACTGCTGTACAATCCCATCATGCATTCAGCAACCACCACAGAACACACCACCGAAAATAGAAGGACAAAAAGAGAAAAAGGAAAGAACTTGGAACATTGTTTGCAGAAATTTGAGTTACACAATTTTTGAGTTTTTGCACATTCTGTATCTATGAGATTGCAGAGAAAACCTTGACAACAACACTGTGAAGGCATCAAAAACATCACATTGAGTCCAGTTATTAACCTTAAGAGAGTGTCTCTTGAAGTGTCAGACCATTCACCTTCAACATGAATACCAAGGATGACAAGCTGCCATGACTACCCATTGACTTCATCAGCTCCTGACTGTGGGTGTAATGAACTGAGTACAGAATAATCTGCCCAAAATTCAGGAAAACCACTATACGAATGCTGGGTGGCTTACATTTCTTGAAGCAACACGAAGACTCAATCATGATGGTGGCTTGCACTTGAGATTTTGCTTATCATGTATTACGGCACCTCCAGAAGAAGAACAATGATACTGTGATGGTCTGCTGTTCAACTGTGACAATGTTTAGAAACCAAAGAGAAACGCCAAATAGCAGAAAGATTTCAAACTAAGCCATAACTGATTTGCAACTCCATACACAGATAAGACTTGCATCAAAGACCAAACAGGCAAAAGGAAATGGAGAAGAATTTGGACCAGTTTGTTTTGCAGACTTTCCAGAAATGAAAATTGATGTTGCACTAAGAGCTCAAACTGATCTGTGAAAATACACAATTGTTGATCTTGTCTATGCTATAGTCTATGTCAGGTCCCTGTGTGCAAAATGCACAGAAAAGAAGAACAAGCAGAAACACAGGCAGAAAAAGAAGAAGAATAAGAGCACTTCATGAGGCACTCTCTTAAGGTTTTATAATGGTCAGTGCATCTCTCCACAGTGTCAGTGCATAAACATTGATGAATCCATGTTTGCCAATTAGGTGATGTTTCACTTCTGCCTCTCATGTTTTCTAGAGACAAAGGATTTGTGATTATTGCAGCTGATTCCCCTGGTGACAAAATTTACGGGTACGAATTCAGGATCAGAGTAGTTAACCCAAAAACTCTACAGAACAAGAGCTGCTTTTTCGCTTATATAGATGGGATGCTCTTGATAGGTAATGCTATGATTGGCTCATAGTGGTCTGCTCCTGAAGTGCAAAACCCCAAACCACCCAGTCCCAATCCTCATGACAAGTCCTCAATTTTCTCTATAAAAAGTATGCATACAGGATTCTTGAAGGAGCTCTGAGCTCTGAGCTGAGCTCCATAGAAAACCTCAGAGCTCCTTCAAGTTACTTTTATGCCTACAAATAGGGCAAAGCTCATCATCCTACATTAGAGTTATCCATAAAGTCAGGCAATTAGGGGGCGAGAACGGTCAGTTTTGGCATAATAGGGCATCAAACAACCCTTGCTTTTCATATCCAGGTTTAATAAATTTCATGAACATTTTGTCTAGTGATTAGGAAAGTTAGTAGAAAGGGAGTTAATTATTAGGAAAGTTAGTAGGAGAGGAGGTAGTTATTAGAAAAATTACTAGGAAAAGAGATAGATATTAGAAACAAAATGAGGTATTTAAGTTTGAAAATTAGGTAGGGGTGTGTAGAATTGTCTAGAGGTGACCATACAAAAGGATTATGTAGAATCAATTGTCCAAAGATGACCATACAAAAAAATTTCATATATAAGTTTCTCAACATTTTTTGTCATTCAATTTTGTTTAAGCTGTGTCCATCCTAAGGTGATCTTGGTTTAGATATTCAATAAAAAAATATTTTTTCTATTATAATAAATATATAATTCATATGATATTAAAAATAAATTATGATCTAATAGTGAAATAATTTCAACTCAATTTCATGTACATTTAATTGAAATCTCCATGCCAAATTCAAACAAGAAAAACCTCACTGTGTCTGGACCAAGCAAGCTTTGAAAATGGTAATAAAAAACACAAATTAAAAATTAAAAAAAAAAGAAAAAAAAGAAAAAAAAAGCCGCTGCTATAATTTACTCATCCAATCTTGCGAGCTCCAGATCCCAATAAGCAAACTCTTCACAGCCATTCCCAAAGAAACCATGACCATCATAATTGGTAAGAGTAGAGTGTTTTTTACAAGAGGAAGAGAAGGTTGTGCATTCCATTCACAACTAGTGTTAAGTTAGTGATGGGTTCAATTGCACACTATAAATAGTTTATCCATGGATATAGTTGAAATATGTCAAGATATTGTAACAACTACTATAATATGACATAAAAATGTGCTATCATCTATCTATACATAATTTTTTTTCGGAAACAATAATATCAAATGAACCTAAATATTGGATTTGTATTGTTAAATACAACATGGTCCATGATGTCAAATAACAATTAAAATAACTTACACCTAAAGCATACATTTGAAATAGTAAGTTGCCCATACACATACACAGATGCATACATACAAATCGACAAGTTTGCATTGAAGCCACAACGATTTTATTGATCATTTACTACTAGAACCCTGTGGCTTGAGAAAAAACTTTGGATTAATTATAATGTACTCTAATAATTAAATACACCTTTAAATTTCGATTGAAGCTTCACTTTGAAAATATGAGAAAGAGGTGAGAATAACAAGTAAATGAGACAGAGGTTTATTATTTTAATAATATCTCCCCTCCCCTTCTCTACCCCCTCTAATTTTGAATTTGTCGAAATTTTTTACATGGTGTTCCAAAATTTAACAATAATTAACCTTTTAAGCATTGAGTGTCTTATTATATCTAGGTGTTATTACTGAATAATTTGGGTAGTAAATTATATTTTCATTTTGATTCAGTCCCAATGATGCATCATATTTTGTAATAATGTGTTACAAGGATTCTAGGCTTGTTCCTAATTAAATTATTGATGAATTGCCTTAATTATTTTTTTATAATTTCTAAAACCTAAGCTTTCATATTTGAAATTTGCCAAAAAAATTGTATACTTGACTAAATGAATTTTTTTTGAATTTATTTAAATGTTTTTATATCATGTTTCAATTTTGAACAATAACCTTATAAGCATTGGGTGTCTTTTCCTAATAACTACTTCACTCTCTTTTCCCCTAGCCACCTACATGCACATGAAAAAGCATAACATTTTTTGAAAAAAAAAACCTTTCTTTTCTTAGTAACTCCATAACTCTTTCCCCTTACTTCCATATATGGACATAAAAAGGCACATGTTATTGTGCATTTTCAAATCATATTTTGAAAAGGTATTGAAATAATAATAATTTTAAATAATGCATATTTTGAATTACTAGAACCTTGTGGCTGGGAAAAAGCTCTAGATTTATGGAATGTATTCTAATACTTTCACTTTGAAAATATGAAAAAGAGATAAAAATAATGAATAAAGGAGATGAAGATTTATCAATTGAATAATATCCCCTCGCCCCCCCCCTCTGGCCTTTTTATTTCCCTCATATGTTCCCATACAATTTCCAATAGATCATCATTATTTATGTCAATCTCAAATTTGATTTTACTGTGTACACATGAAAAGGCACATGTTATTATGTCTGTTCATGTTATTTTTTGAAAAGGCATTGAAATAATAATTATTTTGAATAATAATATGTTGCATTACATACATACAAATATATATGGACCACTTGAAACCATCGATAAATCCAGAGAACATATGTATGTGTATATATATACTACTTGAAACCATAGACTCTGGATTAATCAGAGAATATAAGACCCTATATATCTGAAAGATTATGGACTGAATTACTGATACTATCTATATGTATGGTATGGGGTACTAATATAGCATAAACATACAATTATATTTGAGAACATACATACATACATACATAAATAAATAAATACATAATATATGCATGCATGCATATATACATACATACATACATGCATGCATGCATGCATGCATCCTGCGAGTAATGCAGAGTGCACAGTGCAAACCCGTGGCCTCATTTTACGAAGAATCGAGTAGTTCTCGAGTGTGCAAAATCAGCACTAAAAGTTAGCGTGACAAAGAATCGAGGAAGCTGCAGCAGCTGCTCGACAGCTTTGGTCCAAAGACCAACCTGACTAATCGTAGATACAATTAAGAGCACATGAATGCATGTCAATATGTATTGTTTTCTTGTACATGAATTTGTAAAACTAGTGAAATTAGACCCGCTGCCAGTAATTTAAGCAAAATTGCGGGTGGCAATTCTATCGAATATCATCAACTATGTAGGAGCTCTAGAAATTAATATACTATTTTTTTCCTAAATTTTTTGTCCTAGGTTCTAGATCACCATGGCTTCTGTGCTGCAGTAGCAGCAGCAGCAGAGTCTATTTACAAGAAAGTGGCGGAGGCGGCAGCGGTGCTAGTCCTACTGCAAGTAGGGTTTAGGGTTTTAGGATGCAGATGATCATAGGAAGTACTAGTCTTACTGCAAGCAGAGTTTAGGGTTTAGGGTTTGGGATGCAGATAATTATCATAAGAAGATTTCATCGAGCTGCATTGGCTCGTCGTCGAGCGATAAAGAGATGTCGACTAAAGGTGGGATGTCTTCAAGATCCCATGTACCCATTAAGCTCGGCGGTTCATCCATGAGTACTAGCTCGGTACACGAGCTCCATGGATGGATCACGTCCATTCCCGTCTCCAAGTTGCAACTCGGCGACGTTTGGTTGTCCACTATTTGAGCTGCTGCATCCTGCAAGCTCCAGAAGGTCGATGTCGGCGAGTCCTCCGCGGCTTGATTCTGCTGTAGCACGCCAGTACGAATTTTATTTGCACTACCACCAGCCTGTTGCAATGTTTCTCCTCCTTCTCCTCCTGTCGAATTCGTTGCAAATACTATTGATGAATATTCTGGCGATTGTTGATATTCGGCTTCCTTTTCCTCCTCGCGAGAGTGGATGCAGATCGAGATAGGCTGCTGCTGGGCGACTACTATTGCGTGCAGCTCGTCCTGTAGAGAGTGGTCGCTGCCGCTAGTTGCTGCAGGCATATCGTTCGTCACGTTCATGGATTCTGTTATCTCCTGCTTCTGATCCAGCTTCAAGTGAGGAAACGTCGTCATCCTTGGCAGCTCGCAGGATGAGTTGCATGAGGTGCTTGTGGAATGAATCCTGAGAGAGGTAATTGGGACGTGGTCGCCGGCGCTAGCTGCTGTAGGGCCGGCTGCTTCAAATGTCGCTGTGACTGCAAGCATTTCGTCAGTCGCGTTCGCGGACTCTGCTATCTCCTGCTTCTGATCCAGTTTCAAGTGAGGAAACGTCGTGACCCATGGCGACTCGCAGGACGAGTTGCATGGGGTGCCTGCGGAATGAATCGTGAGAGAGGTAATTGGGCCGCTCAGTATCGGATCTGCAGTCGGCAAAGCCTTCGTCAGAAAATCGGACTCGGTTGCGAGCCCAACAGCCGGCCGTGGCGACGCCCATAGCCCGGGCCCATATTGACTTTGGCCTCCAGCAACAAATCCATCGCTGTAGCTCACAGCTGCAGCACCAGCTGGTCTGGACATAGATAATGGTGGATTATAGAGGCGCAACGAACTCGCCTGCAGCAGCTGACGCTTTGGAATATCCGAGAACGCGTTAAGAATCCCAGCACCGTGGTTATATCTGCTCCACCCATGAGCCTCGCGGGACCGGCAGCTGGGGATCACGCTCATCGGATCAAAACCGCAATCTGATCCGGCAGTATCACAGCAGATCGGTAAAACTCTGGGAGCTCGGACTTCTGGAATTATAATATTGCGCGACACAGGTTGAAGGGGCTCATATTGAAAATTATCGTGGGCTGCTGCCATTCCCGGCCTTGTGGGCGTTACGCCACCTCCATGAGGACGTCCTGCAGCCTGCAATATATTGTTCGGCGCTGCTGCAGGTTGGTCGCTGCAGCAGCTAGCGACACTGGGTCCTCGCGTCATCGTTGATATTGTATCAGATGTAGCAGCTTCCATCCCTGATGTTGTTGATACGGCTTTTTTGGAACCGGCTGGCGCAGGCGATGAACCGTTTCCAGCATTAGCCGGCTGCTGCTGCGATTGATGAAGTAAGTTCAGACGCGCGCCAGGTCCATGATAAGTCAGTGCCGCTTCGTCGTAAGCACGCGCGGCTTCCATGGCGGTGGCAAAGGTACCTAACCACATCCGCGTTCTCAGTCGTGGTTCTCGAATCTCCGCCACCCAACGACCCCATTGCCGCTGCCGCACCCCTCTAAAAGTATGCAATCCATTCTCAGGTCCACCTCGCCGCGGCTTCGTGCTCCCCCGCGACTGCGAAACAGCACCACGTCGACGAGCACCATCCCGGCCACCTTCTTCGACCTTCAGTATGTTCTCATCATGAACAAAACCACCTCGTCCCCTCTTCCGGACCCCAGCTCGTTTCTTCGTCACAGCTCCAGGATCAGCGGGCGGCGACGATAGCACCATATTGGTAGTATAACAATTCCCGCTGCTACTACAAGCTAGCTATGTCGCCAGCAGCAGCAGCAGCAGCATCTATATGCCCTTCTCACACAAACTATAAGAGACTCGATGATCTAGTCGCATCCACAATACGTAGTGCTATTACGCATAAGAATCAAAAGCTGATCCGACTTCTCGCGGGAGGATGTGTGATGTGTTGTTACAGCTAGCTGGAGAATGTAAAACTATCGAGATTTCTCTAGTAAGTTATATCAGATTCTTGCATCCTGCGGGGCGGGAGTTTAGGAACCCAACAGCTAGGTCTGCAGCTGCACTTGCACATGATCCATCAGCTGCTGCTGCTGCAGCGAGGTAGCACAATGTAGTGGTATGCGCGGTCCTGAAATAAGATTTTTGCATCCCGGCCTCGCGAAGCCCACATGGATGGGATCTGTGCGAGTGCTGTTCAATCCGCTACATGCGCGCGAGGAGCCTAAGTTTGTGCATCGTAATTACGCAGTCAAAAAGCGAAGATTGCTCGAATTGCGCCCGCTCAAGCGGACGCGCAGCAAACGGTTGCTCCCGCGGGGGCCACCACCAGGGAGAAGGAAGTTGACCAACCTGAAACGAACACGTCGACTACTTTTTCCTCAAATAGAAAAAAAAAACAAATACCTATGGTTTCTTTGGCTTTTTTTTTCGCAAATAATAATAATAATACCTGATAAATAAATAATAAAATTATGCAGAGGAAAAGACGCTTTTGTTTTTCCTCAACCCAATAAAATCTCGTATCCAGGGGTTTTCTTTTATTTCCACTAAATTTTTTTGATATAGAAATTTGGCAAATGTTTCTTTTAAGAATCAACAAAATTCTTTTTGAATTTGACTTTCACGAGGAAAAAAAAAACTCCAAACACTTTCCAATCTTTTTCTGGAAAAAATGGACAACATTTGTCAGAAAAAAAACCGTGGGAGTTATACAAGTCTTTTGTTAAAAACATTTCCTCCTTAACCTT
>Ga0209208_10006831_pt1 | contig 15675 bp, 18 predicted proteins | sample S1TSphfallax_3_FD_187694 | JGI IMG/M metagenome (GOLD analysis project Ga0209208, IMG submission 187694) | Host-associated microbial communities from peat moss isolated from Minnesota, USA - S1T2_Fd - Sphagnum fallax MG (SPAdes) (version 2) | ecosystem: Host-associated > Plants > Peat moss >...
TTTCGTGTCCGGGATCGCGCTGATCTATTTCGTGCTGCAAACGCATTTTGAATATGTCTCGCAGCACATGTTCTTCCTCAACCGCATCCAGGCGGTCACACTCGGCATGGTGGCGCCGTTCTGCATCGCGATCGGCTGGATGGCGGGACCGCTGGCGCGCGGGGTGCCGGGCTGGGTACTGGCCGCCTGTAAAAGCCCGGCCATGCGGCGCATCGGCATCGTGCTGTTCCACCCGCTGCCGAGCATGGCGGTTTTTCTGGTCACCTCGGATATCTGGCTGATCCCGTCTGTGCATTTTGCCGCGATGATCGACCCGTTGCTGTACGCGGTAATGAACCTGTCCTGCCTGTTCGGGGGGCTGTTATTCTGGCTGGTCGTGCTGGACCCGCGACCCGCGGGGGTCTCGCGCTTCTCGTTCCTGGCACGCGCGTCCGCCGGATTTCTGGTAATGTTTCCGCAAATCGCCATCAGCTCCTATATCGCGCTCACCAGTAACGATCTCTACGCGTTCTACACGTTGTGCGGCCGGCTATTTCCATCCATCAGCCCGGCCTATGACCAGATGCTGGGCGGTATGATCCAGTGGATCCCGCCGGGGATGATGAACACGGCGGCGCTGATCATCGGGCTGAATTCGCTGCGCCTGTCGGACATCAAGGCGGAGAAGGATTTTGTAATCCCGCCGGGTGCGAAGGTGTATGAGGCGAAGTGGACGGGGCAGTGAAGCGAGCGACCGCTTTCTTACCGCTTTCTTGCTCAGTATAGATGCAGCGTATGGAACAGCGGCGTGCTGGCGGGCACGTATTGCTCGACGGTTTTGCGCTCCAGCACGGTAAAGCCGGCTGCCAGCAGCACCACCAGGACCACCACCATCGGGGTGTTGCTGGTGCGCACGCCGGTTTCGGGTTTCGGGCCTTCCTCGAGTTCGAGCCCCTTGCTGCGGGCGGCATAAACCAGGTCGGCGAAGCGGTCGGCACCGGGTTCGGGGTCTTCCGCCGTTTCCGTGCCGGCCAGCTTGTCCTGCGCCTGGTTCAAGAACGCCGGTAGCTCGTTCGCATCGGCCGGGGGCGGTGCGATTTCAGCCGCGGCGGCCTGCATCATCTCGGTTTCAGCGGCTTCGTCCACCGGCTTGCCGAAGCGCCGGGGCGGGGGCAGCTCGTCCATGTCATCAAGCGCTGCCGGGGTGACCGGGTCCACCGGGGGCGGCCAGCTTACCGGTGCCGCGGCAACCGGCTGCCACACAGGCTCTGTTTCTCTGGCGGCTATGTCTTGGCTGGGCATTGCGGGCGCGGGGGCGCGGTAGATGCCCGGCATCAGGGTCGCATCCATGTCGATCACCGGGGGCGGGGTGGTGAGCGAGGTTGCCGCCGGCGCAGGCCAGGGCGGTGGTTCCCAAGCACCGGATCGTGACTCATCGGCCGGCGGCAGAACCGGTTCCGGAACAAATTCGTTGCGCCAGCGATGCCCGCAACGCTCGCAGAGCAATTTGCGGCTGCGCCCGGCCAAAGCGGCGTCCGGCACGTCGTAATCGGTGGCGCAGTTCGGGCATGATATCCGCATCTCGCGCGATTCCATGGCATTTCCCGAGGAATCGCGCAACAAGCATCACGCTCGCGTTAAAATAAATAAAGATTTCACAGGGGCCTCTCTTGCCCTTACATCGCGCAACGCGGCAGACAGCAGAGGACATCCCGGCAAGGCGATATGGTGAGTTTCGACGGCGTTTGGCTGAGCTATGGCAACCTTGCCCGTCCGGATTCCGCGGCGGCGGATAGCGTGCTGTCCGATGTCAGTTTCGAGATTCAGGATGGCGGCTTCCGCTGGCTCACCGGGCCTTCGGGGGCGGGCAAGACCAGCCTGCTGCGGCTGATCTATCTGGGCGGCCGGCCGAGCCGCGGGCGGGTTGAACTGCTGGGGCTGGACCCGGAGCGGCTGCGGGCGCGCGAGCGCGCAATGCTGCGCCGGCGGATCGGCGTGGTGTATCAGGATTTCCGGCTGCTCGGCCATCTCTCGGCCTATGAGAATGTCGCGCTGCCGATGCGCCTCGCGCACCGGCCGGAGGCGAAGATCAAAGCTGACGCAACGGAAATTTTGCATTGGGTGGGGTTGGGGGCGAAGCTCGATAGCCTGCCGGGGGCGCTCTCGGGCGGTGAGCAACAGCGCATCGCGATTGCGCGCGCGGTGGTGGGGCGGCCGAAATTGCTGGTCGCCGACGAGCCGACCGGCAATCTGGATGACGAGCAGGCGGAGCGGCTGATGATGCTGATCACGGCACTCAACCGGCTCGGCACCACGGTGGTGATCGGCACGCATAATCTGGGCCTGGTGGCGCGCCATCCGGCGCCGCGCTTTGAGCTGGCGGCGGGGCGGTTGACGCGGCATGATTAACCTGTTCGCGCGCGATGATCCGTTGGGGCTGCGCTGGGCGCTCGCGGACCGGCTGCTGCCTTTGCTGGTCGGCGCGATGAGTTTTATCGCGGCCCTGGCGGTCGCGGGCTGCCTCGCCGCGGCGTCGCTCGCCGGCCAATGGCAGGGGGATGGCGCCAGCGCGCTGACCATTCAGATCCCCGATCCGCAAGCAGCCGCCGCGATCGGGCCAGGCAGCCGGCTTACGGCCGTGCTGGGATTGCTCGGCGGCGCGCCCGGCATCGCCGCCACAAGACCCCTGAGCGCCGAGGAGATCAACGCCTTGCTCACCCCCTGGCTTGGAGCGGATGCCGGTGCGCTCGGATTGCCGGTTCCCGCCATTATCACCGCCAACTGGACCGGCGCCGGGCCGCCGGATGCGGTCGCCGCGGCGCTGGCCCGTGTGGCGCCGGGTACGCTGCTCAGCTCGGGCACGCTATGGGCGGCACGGGTCGCCGCACTCACCGGCAGCCTGCAGACCTGCGCCGCGGCGGTGCTCATCATCGTCGCCGGCATTGCCGCCGCGATCATCGCGATCGCGACCCGCGCCGGGCTGGCGCAGCGGCGTGAAGAGGTGGTCATTATCCATAGCCTCGGCGCGCTAGACGCCGATATCGCGGGCCGCTTTGCCGACCGCGCCACCCGGCTGGCCGGCGTTGGCGGCGTTGCCGGCACGCTGGTGGCGCTGCCGGTGCTGCTCTGGCTGGCGGCGCTGGCGGCACCGTTTGCCGGCCCCGCCCAGGCCAGCGGCTTGCCGCATTTGTCCGCGGCGTTATGGGCGGTGCTGCCGTTTCTGCCGATCAGTGCTGCGCTCATCGGCTGGGGGACGGCGCAGATCACGGTGCGCGGCTGGCTGCGGGGGCTCGCCTGATGGCGCGCCGCAGGTTCCGCCGCCGCCGCTTCGCGCCGCTAGGGGTGCTGGCGCGCGTGGCCGCCTGGGCGTTTGGGGTCTGGCTCGCGGGCTTTGCAGTGTTCATCGTGGCGGTGCTGATGGCGGCGCCGCCCAACCCGCTGCCGCCGGCGGATGGCATTGTGGCACTGACCGGCGGGGATGGCCGGGTGGCAACCGGCTTGGCGCTGCTGGCCGCACGGGACGCCCCGCTGCTGCTGATCTCGGGTGCGGGGCGCGGCACCTATCTCGGCGATTTCACCGCCGATGACGCGGCCGCCGCCACGCGCTACGCCAGTGCCATCACGCTCGGCCATATGGCCGATACCACCCATGGCAACGCCATCGAGGCCGCCAACTGGGCGCGCCAGCATAACATCCGCAGCCTGATCGTGGTGACGGCGGATTATCATATGCCGCGGGCCATGCTGGAGATGCGCCACGCGCTGCCCCAGGTGGCGCTGATCCCGGTGCCGGTGCGCCCGCCCGCCATGCGCAAAATGCTGAGCCTGCCGACCCTGCGGCTGCTGGGCGGCGAATACAGCAAATATCTGGCGGTGCGGCTTGGCCTGGGCGGGCTGGCGGTGATTGAGGACGGGCATAGTTGAAGCCGCGCGCGGCCCTGGGCGCCATCGCCTTCAACGTGACCATGTTCGGCAGCGGCCTGTTGATGAGCCTGTACGGCCTGGCGCTGGTGCGGCTGGCACCGTCGCGCATCCCGGCTCTCGGGCGGGCCTGGGCGCGGCTCTGCCTGGCGGCGCTGAAACTGTTTTGCGGCATCGATATCGTGATCGAGGGGGCTGAGCATGTGCCCGCCGGCCCCGCGATCATCGCCGCACAGCACCAATCGGCGCTGGATATCCTGGTCTGGCTGGCGGTGTTGCCGCACCCGGCCTTTGTGCTGAAGCAGGAGCTGCTGAAATTGCCGCTGTTCGGCAGCCTGCTGGTCCCGGCCGGGATGATCCCGGTGGACCGCGAGGGCGCCGCGCCGGCATTGCGCAAAATGATCGCCGATAGCCGGGCAGCACTCGCCAGCGGGCGGCAGGTGGTGATTTTCCCCGAAGGCACGCGCGTGGCGCCGGGCGCGCGCGCGCCACTGCATGGCGGTATCGTCGCCCTCACCCGGATCGCGGACGTGCCGGTGATCCCCGCGGCGACCGATTCCGGCAGGCGCTGGGGTGCCAGATCGTTCGGCAAAACGCCCGGCGCGGTGCGGGTCAAATTGTTTCCCGCCATGCCGGCGGGACAGCGGCGCGAGGCGGTGATCGCGGCGCTGACGGAATGTTTTTATGAGATGGGGGTTGGTATCGCGCGTGGGGCGGGTGGGGCGGCCACGCGCCGAAATAGTTAAGCGCGTGGGGCTGGTGGGGCGGCCACGCGCCAAAAGAGAGGCTTATACCAACGGTCATTATTTATGACCGTTGGTATAAGTAAGCGGTCGCTTTTTTGAAAAAAAGCGACGCCAAAAAACTTTTGAGTCCTCAGGGCTATCGCGGTCCTACCAACACCGCCCCACAGTAAATAAAAGCCTTTTGCGGAGCTTTTCTTCACAACAGCGACCACGTCCTTAACGTTTTTCTTCGAGACAAAGCGACCGCTCGCTATTCCCAAGCACCGGCATGGGGCAACGCGGCCTCGTCTTCCAGCAAGGGGCCCAAGACCTCGGTGGGGCGCTGGCCGGCGGCGAAGACGGTTCGGCAGGGCAGGGACAGAGTGGGGTTTTCCGGGTGGTTGCCGGTGAGGGTTTTCAGACGCGCTTCAGAGAGGCCGTAAACCACCCGGCCAATGCCGGACCAGTAGATCGCGCCGGCGCACATCGCGCAGGGTTCGGCGGAGCTGTAGAGCGTGGCGGCGCTGCGGGACGCGGGCTCAAGTTCCTGGCAGGCGCGGGTGGCAAGCACGCGTTCGGCGTGGCCGGTCATGTCATGGTGCGGCAGATAGGCGTTGGCTTGTTCGAGCAGGATGGTGCCGTCCGGTGCGGCGAGCAGGGCGGCGAAAGGGTGGCTGCCGCCGGCGCGCGCGGCCGCCGCGAGTTCAAAGCTCCGGCGCAGGAGCGTGAGGTCAAGCTCCATCGCGGGGTCTGACCATTGAGACGGAAAAAAACCGGCAGGCGGCCAGATATACCATGCCGGTTTTCAACAAATCAGGAAAATCCTAGAAGGGAGGGTTAAAAACCTTCGCGCTCGATACGCTTGCGCTCCATTTTGCGGGCGCGGCGCACGGCCTCCGCGGCTTCGCGCGCGCGGCGCTCGGAGGGTTTTTCGTAGTGCCGGCGGAGTTTCATTTCGCGGAACACGCCTTCGCGCTGGAGCTTCTTTTTAAGCGCTTTCAGCGCCTGGTCGACGTTATTGTCACGAACGAGAACTTGCACCTGGCCGGAAACCCCTCAAAAAAAAGAAAAACACGAAAACGGACCCGGCAGATAAGCCGTATCCACGCAAGATTTGCGCGCCTATAGCATAGTTTGCGCTCTCGCCAAATCAATTCTGTTGACCCATCTATGCATGCATGGCGATCCTGAAAATAGCCCGGATGGGGCACCCGGTGCTGCTGGGCAAGGCCGAGGCGGTGGCGGACCCGGCGGCGCCGGCGGTGCAGCGGCTGCTGGCGGATATGATCGAGACGCTGGAGGATGCCGGCGGGGTGGGGCTCGCGGCGCCGCAGGTGTTTCAGCCGCTGCGGATGTTCATTTTCTACGTGCCGGCGGCGCGCGCGGATGGCGAGGATGCGCTGCCGCTGACCGCGGTGTTCAACCCCGAGATCACGCCGCTTTCGGACGCCAAGGCGCTGGGGTGGGAGGGCTGCCTCTCGATCCCCGGGCTGCGGGCTGCGGTGCCGCGCTATACCCATATAAGACTGACCGGGCTGGACGCGGCGGGGGCGCCGCTCACGATCGAGGCGCGCGGCTTCGCGGCGCGGGTGATCCAGCACGAGACCGACCATCTGGACGGGATCATGTACCCGATGCGGATGTCCGATTTCCGTTATTTCGGTTTTAATGAGGAAACCGCGCGTTTCCCGCTGCCTTTGCCGGAGGATGAGCATGCCGATTGACGAACCGACCGCCGAGATCATCGATGCGCTGGTGATGAATGTGCCATTCGATGGCTGGACGCAGAGCGCGCTGCGCAATGCCCTGGCCGGGCTGGGGCAGGACCCGGCAGACGCGCCGCTGATTTTCCCCGGCGGTGCGGCCGAGATGATCGAGGCGTTTTGCACGCTCTGCGACCAGCGCATGGAACAGGCGGCCGAAGCGGCGGAGCTGGCGGCGTACCGGCTGCCGGCGCGGGTGCGGGCGGTGATCGCGCTGCGGTTCGAGCAGAACCGGGGCAATAAAACCGCGATCCGCCGGGCGATGGCGTGGCTTAGCCTGCCACAAAATCTGGGCCTCGCGGCACGGCTGACGGCAGCCACCATAGACGCCATCTGGCACGCCGCCGGCGATGTCTCGGCGGATATCTCCTGGTACACCAAGCGGGGGATTCTGGCGGGGGTTTATACTACCACATTGCTCTATTGGCTGCGCGATACCTCGGACGAGGACAAAGACACGTTACGGTTTCTGGACCGCCGGCTGGCGGACGTGGCCCGGATCGGCAAAATCCGTCGGCGGCTGACGCCGAAGGCGGCGTAAGTAAGGCTGCAAGCGCGGCTCTTTTGAGGCCTTTTGCGCGGACCGATTCAGACGGCGGGGCTACGCCGCTCCGTCATCCAGACGCAAGAAGCAAGAAATTTTGGTTCCTCTGGGCCATAGGTCGGCCGAGCTTGGTGTCCGAGCGCCGGTGACCCGAAGTCATAAAAGTTTTTTGCGCCGCTTTTTTTCAAAAAAGCGGCTGCTTTCTTGAATCCCCTATGCCGCCGTGCCGCCGATCGTCAGCCCGGACATTTTCATGGTGGGCTGGCCGACGCCGACGGGGACGCCCTGGCCGTTTTTGCCACAGGTGCCGATGCCAGGGTCGAGCTCGGGGTCGTTGCCGATCATCTCGACCTTGGTCAACGCATCGGGGCCGTTGCCGATTAGGGTGGCGCCTTTGACCGGGGCGGTGATTTTGCCGTTCTCGATCATATAGGCTTCGGAGGCCGAGAACACGAATTTACCCGAGGTGATATCAACCTGGCCGCCGCCGAAATTCACCGCATAGATGCCGCGGGTCACGGATTTGATCATGTCGTCTTTGGTGGCATCCCCGCCCAGCATGATGGTGTTGGTCATGCGCGGCATGGGGGAATGCGCGTAGGATTGCCGGCGGCCATTGCCGGTCGCGCGCATATTCATCAGCCGCGCGTTCTGCCGGTCCTGGATGAAGCCGGTGAGGATGCCGTCCTCGATCAACGTGGTGCGCGAGGTGGGGGTGCCCTCATCGTCGATGGTGAGCGAGCCGCGGCGGTCCGGCAGGGTGCCGTCATCGATCACGGTGACACCTGGTGAGGCGATGCGGCTGCCCATCAGCCCGGCGAAGGCGGAGGTCTGCTTGCGGTTGAAATCCCCCTCCAGCCCGTGGCCGATCGCCTCATGCAGCAAAATACCGGGCCAGCCGGCGCCGAGCACGACGGGCATTTCCCCGGCCGGGGCGGGGATGCTCTCAAGGTTCACGGTGGCCTGGCGGATCGCCTCCTGCACCGCGGCCTGCCAGAAGGAGGGGGTGATGAGCGGGGCGTAGGAGGTGCGGCCTCCGGCGCCATGGCTGCCGGATTCACGCCGGCCGTCCTGCTCCAGCACGACCGCGATGTTGAGCCGGACCAGCGGGCGCAAATCCGCGCTGCGCAGCCCATCCGCGCGGATGATCTCGACCACCTGCCACTCCCCCGCGATGCTCGCCATCACCTGCACCACGCGGCTATCCGCCGCGCGAGCAAAGGCGTCGATCTCCTGCAGCAAGGCGGCCCGGGTGGCGAACGGCATTTCGGCCAGCGGGTTCAACCCCGCATACAAAGCCCCCGCCGCGGCGGCCGGGCCGGCGGCGGTCACGCTCAGCTCCTGCGCCCGGGCGGATTTTATGGTCTCGGCGGCGCGGGCCAGCGCCGCGTCCGAAATCTCGCCGGCATGGGCGTAATAGCTGGCTTCCCCCAGCACCGCGCGCAGGCCGAAGCCGCGGCGCGTGTCGAAGCTGGCGGCGCGGATGCGGCCGTCATCCAGGCTGATGGATTCTGATTCGCGGTATTCCAAGAACAGCTCGCCGTCATCGGCACCCTCGATCGCGGTGGCGATGTGGCGGCCGGCGGCGAGCGGGTCGAGCCCGGCGGCGCCGTGGAACAGCGTGTCGGCGGTGGAGAGGGCGTCGCTCATCATTCAGCTCCTGCGGGCAGCATATGGGGCCTAACTCTGCGCGCGGATTGGGCGCCGCGCAAACCGTGCCGGGCGGTGAGGGCGGCGGCGAGCAGCAGCAGGGCGTTCAGCTCGTGCAGATAGCCGAGCTCGGCCGCGCCCAGCACGATGGTGGCCATGCCCAGCATGTATTGCAGCGCGACCAGGCCGGCCAGGATGAGGAAATTATCGCGCAAGCCGGGGCTGAGCGGGGCGCGCAGGCCGAGGATCGCGGTGGTGAGAACGGTCAGCGCGGTGAGGGTGGCAAGCGCCCGGTGGCAGAACTGCACGGTTGCCTGATTGAACAGGAGATTGGCCCAGAGCGGGTGCAGCGCCAGCGCGCCCGGCGGCACGACGTGGCCGTCCATCAGCGGAAAGCTGTTGAACACGGTGATCGCGTTGGTCGCCGTCACCAGGGCGCCAAAACACATGGTGAGCAGCAGCAGCGCGAGGCTGACGCTGGCCCAGCCGCGCAAGGCCGCAAGCCCGGGCAGCGGGGCGGGGGTTGGGTTGCGCCAGGTCAGCCCGGTCCAGAGCAAGGCGGCGAAGATCAGCACGGCGGCGATGAAATGCGGCGCGGCCCAGCCGGCCGGGGGCAGCAGCGTGTTGGGGTAGAGCCCGGTGCGGACCAGATACCAGCCGAACACCGCCTGCGCGCCGCCGGCGGCGAAGATGGCGAGCAGCCAGGCCGCGCGTTTGAGGCCGAGGCGGCGGCGCCAGGTGAACCAGGCGAAGGGGATGAGAAACACCAGCGCCATAAGCCGGCCCCAGCAACGGTCCAGAAACATCGGCCAGTACAGAGATTGGAACATGGCGAGGCTGATCGGGTGGGATTGGTAGAGCGCGGTCTTCTGGTAGAGGGCAAATTCACGCGCCCAGGCGGCGGTGTTCAAAGGCGGGATGAAGCCGGTGACCGGGTGCCAGCTTTGCATGATGAAGCTGGCGCCGATGGTGCGCACATGCCCGCCGCCGGCCGCCATGCCGAACACCATGAAGGCCAGCAGCAGCAGCCAGTTGCCGAGCAGCCGGTCCGGCTTAGCGTTCACCTGCCCGCCCCGCGCAGCTGGTGCAGCATATACAGGCAGGCGGTCAGCAACAGCACCGCATCCATCTGATGCGCGACGCCGACATCCAGCAATTTGGAAACCAGCGCGGTGACACCCAGGATGAACTGCAGAATCACAAAGCCGCCCATGGCCAACGCCGCGTCCCGCACCGGCGCCGGCGCGTTGCCGCGCAAAGCCAGCACAGCGGTCACCAGCGTGGTGACCACGGTCAGCGCCGCCAGGCTCTGATGATTGAACAAAATCGCCGCTTTGTCCGAGAAGAACGCGACATGCGGGTAGCCCGCCGGCGGCATGCCAACACCCACGCCGGCGGCGGGGTTGAACGCATCGATCGCATGGGTGCCAGACACAAACGTGCCGGCAAACATCGTCAGAATAAGGCAAACCGTCGCCGCGAACGCCCAGTATTTCAGCGCCCGGTGCCCGCCAAACCGGGCGGGATGCGGCCGCAGCACCGTCATCGCCGTCCAGAACACCGATACATACAGGAACATCGCCGCCGAAAAATGCAGCGAAAGCCGCCAGGGCTGCACCGCCACCGAATTCGGATCAAACCCGGAGGCAACCATGAACCAGCCAATCGCACCTTGCAGGCCGCCCATCACGAACAGCAGCCCGAGCCAGGGGATCAAGCGCGCCTCGATCCGCCTGGTCAGAATAAACCCGACCAGCGGCACAAAAAACACAAACCCGATCAGCCGGCCCCATAGCCGGTGAATATATTCCGGCCAGAACAGGGCCTTAAACCCATCCAGCCCCATGCCATGATGCAAAATCTGGTATTGCGGAATGGTCTGGTACAGCGCGAACAGCTTCTCCCACGCCACCTGGCTGAGCGGCGGCAACGTGCCCGATACCGGCGCCCAATCCATGATCGACAGGCCCGAGCCGGTATCGCGCGTATAGCCGCCAATGCCGACCATCACCCAGATCATAAAGCAAACAGCAAACAGCCAAAGCGCCACCAGCCGGCGATTGGCGGGAGAGGCGGCATCTGGCCGCGTGCCGGGAAAAGCGGAAAGCGTGGTGTCGGACAATGCAGGCACTCCTAAATGTCAGGCGGATATTAGCACGGATGCCGAGGTTTTAAGGGGCAGCAAGCAAGCGCTGCTTTTTTTGAACCATGTCTGGCAGCCCGATTCAGACTGCGCGGCTGCGCCGCTCCGTCATCGGGAAGCGCCTCATCTGGCGGCCCGATTCAGACTGTGCGGCTGCGCCGCTCCGTCATCGGGAAGCGCCTTGTCTGGCGGCCCGATTCAGACTGCGCGGCTGCGCCGCTCCGTCATCGGGACGCGCCTCGTCTGGCGGCCCGATTCAGACTGCGCGGCTTCGCCGCTCCGTCATCGGGACGCGAAGAATCAAAAGTCTTTTGCGGAGCTTTTCTTCAGAAAAGCGACCACTTCCTTAACCTTTCTTAATAACCAGCACCCAAACCCCGTTTTCCTGTTCGATCAGCTCGAGCGGCTCATGCCCAAAATCCGCCGCCGCGCGCGGCACATTGGCCAGCGGGTCCGCCCCTTGCAGCCGCACCAGCAGAATCTGCCCGGATTCCAGGGATTCCAGCGCAAGGCGGGTGCGCACGAAGGTCATCGGGCAGGTTTCCCTGGTGATGTCGATCGCTTTGTCGTGCGCGGGCAGGGTGAGTGTCATGAAATCTCTCCGGAAGGAGGCTGGACCGATCAAAAAACTTGGGCCACAAGGCCCTGGATGGATATAAGCATCGAGCGCCTGTGCATAGAGAACGGGCTGAAGATGACGGGCCCGCGCCGGATTATCGCGCGTGTGCTCTCCGAGGCGACCGATCACCCGGATGTAGACGAGCTGCACCGCCGTGCCAACCGGCTGGACCCGCGGATTTCGCTGGCCACGGTGTACCGCACCGTGCGGCTGCTGGAGGCCAAGGGGATTCTGGCCAGGCGGGATCTCGGCAGCCGGCGGGCGCGTTATGAGCCGAGCGGCGAGAAGAACCATTTCCATCTGGTCGACCAGAATTCCGGCTCGGTACTGGAATTTTCCGCACCGCAGGCCGAGATCGCACTGCGCGAGATCGCGCGGCAGCAAGGGTTTGAGGTGGATGTGATCAAGATCGAGCTGTTCGGCCGGCGGCTCGCGGAATGAACAAGACCGTCCTTCCGGCTTTGCCGCGCTTTGCCATCGGCAATGCGGCGCCTGGCTTTGCCGAGCTGCGCGCCGGCAATCTCGGCGTCCGGCTGGCGAGCAGCCCGGCTGAGCTGGACGCGGTGCAGGCGCTGCGTTTTGCGGTGTTTTATGAAGAGCTGGGCGCGGTGCCAGATGCCGCGACGATCGCCGCACGGCGGGACTGCGACGCGTTTGACGAGGTGGCCGACCATCTGCTGGTGGTGGACCATGATCTGGGCGAGGGGGCGGAGAGCGTGGTGGGCACCTACCGGCTGATCCGCCAGTCGGCGGCGCAGAAGGCCGGGCGGTTTTACTCGGCGGGCGAGTACGATATTTCCATGCTGGAAAGTTTTTCAGGCCAGAAATTAGAGCTGGGGCGCAGTTGCACGCATGCCGCGTACCGCAACCGCGCGGTGCTGCAACTGCTCTGGCGGGGGATTGCGGCCTATGTGTTCCATTATGGGATTGATCTGATGTTCGGCTGCGCCAGCCTGTCCGGCACCGACCCGGATGCGCTGGCCGAAGAGCTGACCTATCTCGCGGCGCACCATATGGCGCCGGCGCATATCCGGCCGCGCGCGCTGCCTGCCCGCTATGTCTCAATGCTGCGGACCGACCCGGCGGCGCTGGATGCCAAGCAGGCATTGCTGCGGCTGCCGCCTCTGATAAAAGGCTATTTGCGCCTTGGCGGATTTGTCGGCGAGGGCGCGGTGATCGACAGCCAGTTCAACACCACCGATATCGCCGTGGTGGTGCAGACCGATCTGGTGACGGAAAAATACTACCGGCATTACGAGCGCGACGCGCGATGACAATAAACAAACCCCGCGCGGGCCAAGACGCGGGTTAGGAACAGGACGATGGCAGACGACGATCTTTCGGTACCCGACTCACTGCTGAGCTATGATGACTGGACGCAGGATGCGCTGCGCCACGTGGTGGTGAGCGCGCTGCGCCATGTGGCGGCGGCCGGCCTGCCCGGCGGGCACCATTTCTATATCAGCTTCAAAACCGCCTATCCCGGTGTGGCAATCCCGGACCGGCTGCGCGCGCAATACCCCGATGAAATGACGATCGTACTGCAGCACCAGTTCCACTCGCTGAGCGTGACGGAGGATGCCACCGCGTTCTCGGTCGGGCTGTCCTTCTCCGGCGTGCCCTCAATCCTCACAATCCCGATCGCCGCCATCACCAGCTTCGCGGACCCGGAGGTGCGGTTCGGGCTGCAATTCGAGGTCGCGGTACCAGAGCCGGTCAAGGTGGCGGACTTGCCCGCGCCGGAGGGCGACGATGTGCCCTCCCGCCCGAATGACGGCCCCGCGGACGTGGTGAGCCTGGACGCGTTCCGGCGCAAGAAAGATTGAGCAAGAATGTGCTTTTTTGTCCCTGTTCGCGCGCCCGATTCAGACTTCGCTGCGCTCAGTCATCGGGACGCGAGAACCAAAAAAAGTTTGGTCCGCTAGGCTGTGCTGGTGGCGCTCCCGCGGCCCAAATTCATAAAAGTTTTTTTGCTGCTTTTTTTTCAAAAAAAGCAGTGCTTACTTCCCTCCCCGCAAAGGCCTAACCCATGAACGCATCAACCAAACGCAGCCCCGGTTTCGTCTATGCGCCAATGTTCCCCCTGGGCGCGGACACCACCCCCTACCGCAAACTCGATATCGCCGGGGTCTCCACCATCGAGGTTGAGGGCAAAACCGTCTTGAAAATCAGCGCCGACGCGTTGAGCGAGCTCGCCTTCGAGGCGTTCCGGGACGTCTCCCATCTGCTGCGCCCCGCCCATCTCGCACAGCTGCAAACAATCCTCGCAGACCCCGAGGCGTCCGAGAATGACCGCTACGTCGCGCTGGAATTTTTAAAAAACGCCAGCATCTCCGCCTCCGGCGTGCTGCCAATGTGCCAGGACACCGGGACCGCTTTGGTGTTCGGCAAAAAAGGCCAGCGCGTCTGGGTGGAGGGGGACGAGGAAGAGGCGATCAGCTGGGGCGTGCACCGCACCTATACCGAGACCAATTTGCGCTACAGCCAGATGGCCCCGCTCAGCATGTATGAGGAGCGCAATACCGGGGATAATCTGCCGGTGCAGTTCGACATCATGGCCGCCCCCGGCGAGCACCATGCGGATGAGTTCAACCTGATGTTCATCGCCAAGGGCGGCGGCTCGGCGAATAAGACGTTTTTGTACCAGGAGACGCGCGCGGTGCTGAACCCGGGCAAGCTGCTGGCGTTCATCGAGGCGAAGACCAAGACGCTCGGCACCTCGGCCTGCCCGCCCTACCACCTCTCCATCGTGATCGGCGGCACCTCGGCCGAGATGACGCTGAAAACCGTGAAGCTCGCCTCCACCAAATGGTATGACGAGCTGCCGACCAGCGGGGACCGCACCGGCCACGCCTTCAGAGACGTGGAATTCGAGCGCGAGGTGCTGGAGATGACCCAGCGGATCGGCATCGGCGCGCAGTTTGGCGGCAAGTATTTTTGCCACGACGTGCGGGTGATCAGGCTGCTGCGGCATGGCGCGAGCTTGCCGATCGGCATCGGCGTGTCATGCTCGGCGGACCGGCAGATCAAGGCGAAAATCACCAAGGATGGCGTGTTCCTTGAGCAGCTCGAGCGCAACCCGGCGCAATATCTGCCGGAGATCATGCCCGAGCATCTGGGCGGGGAGGTGGTGGCGATCGACCTCAACCAGAGCATGGACGCGATCCGCGCGGAACTCTCGAAACACCCGATCAAGACGCGGGTCGCGCTGAGCGGGACGATCGTGGTGGCGCGCGACATCGCGCATGCCAAGCTGAAGGAGCGGCTGGACCGCGGCGAGGGGCTGCCGGATTATATCAAAAACCACCCGGTCTATTACGCCGGGCCGGCGAAAACGCCGGAGGGGCTGCCGACCGGCAGCTTCGGGCCGACCACCGCGGGGCGGATGGATTCCTATGTGGAGGAATTCCAGGCGGCCGGCGGCTCGCTGGTGATGCTGGCCAAGGGCAACCGCAGCAAGGCGGTGCGCGATGCCTGCGCCAAATATGGCGGGTTCTATCTCGGCTCCATCGGCGGGCCGGCCGCGGTGCTGGCGCAGAATAACATCCTGCATGTCGAGGTTCTGGAATATCCCGAGCTCGGCATGGAGGCGGTGTGGAAGATCGAGGTGAAGGATTTTCCGGCCTTCATCGTGGTGGACGACAAGGGCAATGATTTCTTCGCCGGCCTGAGCTGATGAAATTCACCGTCGACCGGATCGACCATATCGTGATGACCTGCCGCGATATGGAGGCGACCGCGGCCTGGTACCAGCGCGTGCTGGGGATGGAGCGCGAGGAATATGGCGGCAAAAACCGCACGGCCCTGCGCTTCGGCGCGCAAAAAATCAATCTGCACGAGCTCGGCGCCGAGGTGACGCCGCATGCCGAGCTGGCGCGGCCGGGGACGCTCGACCTCTGCTTCGTCATCGCGGTGCGGCCGGAAGACGCGATCGCCCAGCTCCATGCCTGCGGGGTGGCGGTGGAACGCGGCCCGGTCTCGCGCATCGGGGCGCTGGGGGATATCATGTCGGTCTATTGCCGGGATCTGGACGGCAATTTGATCGAGCTGGCTTCGTATATTTAGGAAAGTAAGCGGTCGCTTTTTTAAAAAAAAGCTCCGCAAAAAATTTTGATTCATCTGGGGCGGGGGTGGAGGGACGCCCGAAGCCCAGCGTAAATAAAAGTTTTTTGCGGAGCTTTTTTTTAAAAAGCGACCGCTTGCTTACGCCTTTGCCTTCACCGGTATCAGCAAATATTGCACCCCGTTAGCGGCCTGCGGCGGGAAATTGCCGGCGCGGATATTCACCTGGATGGCGGGCAGCAGCAGGCGTGGGGTGGAGAGGGTGGCGT
>Ga0209208_10006832_pt1 | contig 15675 bp, 20 predicted proteins | sample S1TSphfallax_3_FD_187694 | JGI IMG/M metagenome (GOLD analysis project Ga0209208, IMG submission 187694) | Host-associated microbial communities from peat moss isolated from Minnesota, USA - S1T2_Fd - Sphagnum fallax MG (SPAdes) (version 2) | ecosystem: Host-associated > Plants > Peat moss >...
AAGGAAGACACCTTAATGCAAGCTCATATTGACAAGCTTCACATGATTGCATATCAATTAACAAACATTGATCATCAAGTTTCTGATGAAGATTTGACATTCACATTTTTAGGAAGTTTACCATTGTATTTTCATACTCTTGTGGTTTCATTTAATACCTACACTGATCAATTATATATGGAGTTAATATGTGGACAATTTTTGCAAAAAGAATTGAGATGTAAACGAGAGATGTAGTTTAACCATGGTATAATACACGAACCACTAAATGTCAAAGGTGTTATGGATGCCAATGCCATGGGGTTCATTTATTTGAATGTTCACCCATGACTTGTAATATACTTGTATTTAACTTTTAATTTAGTTTCAATTCACTTTTAATTAATTTTAGTTAAGTTTTAGTTCACCTCCATTTGACTCATAATTCATTTTTAGTTGATTCTTAGTTAAGTCCTAGTTCATTTCCAATGAACTTTCAATTCACTTCTAGTTCACATACAGTTAACTCATAATTCACTTTTAATTCACTTCTAATTAACCATTAGTCCACTCTTAATTAACTCTTAGTTCACTTTTAGTTAAGTTTAAGTTCATTTTTAATTAAATGTTAGTTCACACATGGGCGCACATGAGTGAACATGGCCCACATGTAGATTGAAAGATTCTTAAGAAATTTCCTTGAACTAAGTGCCCAATAGGGTATAAATAACAGTAGATTTCCTCATTACTTTTAGTTTATTCAACATTAGTTTTGGCTACATTTTTTTGTCACAACCTTGTTCTGTTCTTATTTCATTTTTGTAATAAAATCCTATTGAATTATTATCTTGCATTTGTCATGTTCTTGTTTTCATTTTTCTTGTTTCACGATCTAGATTTAGAATTAGACCTACCTACTTTTGTTCTCGTTTGGGTTTAGGAAACTTCATAAACTTGGTTAAACTTGGTTGTTTTCATGCTTTGTGACAAAAGGTGTTATTAGGAAGTTCAAAAGGGTTATAGATTGGAGGAAGTTCACGAATGAGAAGTAAAAGGAAAAAAAAAGTTATTACAATTGTGGCATCAAAGGCCATTTTGTAAAAAAATGTCAGTAAAAAAAAAGATTGGAAGAACAAACTCAAAGCTTTTTCACAAGTGGTCACAACAAGCAAAATTGAACTTCTTATGATTGTTTTATCTATTTATGCAATTTATGGGGACACATGGTTTGTTGATTCCAAAACTTCACAACATTTGACCCTTTAAAAGGAAGTACTTTCAACTTACGAGGAATTTACTTTGAGTCACAAAATATACTTTGCAAACAATAGTATGTTGGATGTATGTGGGAAAAACATTATTGTTTTCAACTTGTCAAATGATATTTCCAAGTGTATTAAAGATGTGTTGTATATTCTAAAGTTGGCAAATAATTTGTTATCTACTAATGAATTAATAGAACAAGGTTTCAAGGTGGAATTTGAAGCCACCAAATGTTGGTTGAAGTCTTATGGTTCAAACAAGGTGATTGTTAAAACTATTTTAAAAAGAAGGTTATATAAGTGTAACGTTGGAGTTGTTCAATCCTTAGTTGCAAAATGTAACATGAAGATTAAAAGGATTGATTTGTGGCACTAAAAATTCAAACATGTATGTATGCAAACTTTAACAACCATGGACATAAATAACATTGGTGAAGGCATGGATATTAGTAGAAATCATGACTTGAGTTTATGTGATGAATGTGTGTGGTAAATACCATCATACATCAATTCTTTTGAGTAAAGGTTTTCCTGCAAAAGAAATTTTTGGGTTTATTTACACAAATGTATGTGGTTCCATGGCAACAATAGTTCATGGAGGGGCAAAGTATTTTTAACTTTCATTGATGATTTCTTAAAGAAAATATTTTTTTATACCATGAAAATTAAATTCAGCGTGCTTAATAATCTTAAGGTTTTTAAAGCTTTGGTAGAATATTAGACCAAAAAAAACATCAAGGTAATGAGATGTGATGGAATTAGGGAATATAATTATAAAAATTTCAATACATTTTGCAAAAAGAATGGCATCGTGAAACAAACAAGCATTCCATACATGCCATAACATAATGGTGTAGTTGAAAGGAATAATCAAACACTTGTTGAAAGTGTGCAATGTATATTGTAACATATGAAAATGGATCGTAAATTATGGGTAAAAGTAGTGGCAACTGCAACATATATCTAGAATTGAATCCCTATGAAAGCAATTTCCAACATGACACCAAAAGAGGTTTGATGTGGATACAAACCTTCCATAAGTCATTTGCATGTTTTTGGTTGTGTTGCATTTGTTCGTGTGCCAAAAGAAGTAAGGACAAAATTGGATTCCAAAGGTGTCAAATGCATATTCATTGGTTATTATGAAGTGACTGAAATGTACAAATTGTATAACCCTTTAAGCTAATTTGTTATCATCAGTCGTGATGTTTTTTTTGATGAATTAAAAAACTTTAATGGGTAAACAATGGTTTCAAGATTGGATTTTGGATATGAACATATGGTTTTAAATCAAGAACCATAGATGCAAAATGAAAAAAATCCTCAACAAATGCAAGAAAATCAAATGTAATGGTTGAAGAAGATATGAATTTTTCATGTGTTTTTTTTGTTGATATTGATGAGCCCCATTATTTGTGGAGGTTTTGAATGGTCAAGATTCATAACATTGGAAAAAGGTCATGGATTTTGAGTTTTAATCTTTACAAGATAATAAAACTTAGATACTTATTCATTTTCCACCCAATTGAAAATTAATGAGTTGCAAATGAATTTTTAAAATCAAATCTAATGCCGATAGCTATGTGGCAATGCACAAGGTTCATTTGGGGGATTTACACAAATTGAAGGTATTGATTTCAATGAAACCTTTTCCCATGTTGCAGGAATGGAATCCATTCAAGTTGTGTTTGTAGTTACAACCATTGAAGATTTTGAGGTGCATCAATTGAATGTTAGAACTATATTTTTAAATGGACATATTTTAGATGAAATATATATGCAATAGCCAAAAGGTTTTGTGGTCAAGGATAAGGAAAATATGATATGAAGCTTCAAAGATCTTTGTATGGTTTAAAAAAATATCTTCATAAATGAAACCACAAGATTAATGCATATTTCTTAATTTCTTGCTCATCATCATGTTTGTTTTAAAAAAATTCAAGAATTTTTTTATGTGATATGGAAGCACACAAATGTGTGCCTATTGTGATGCAAATTGGACTAACAATATGGATGATCGCAAATCCACATCAGATCATGTCTTTTTTATTAGGAAATGGTGTTATTAGTTAAAACAACAAGGAACAAACCTCTAGTGTTATGTCATCAATAGAAGTTGAATATACGATATCTTCACAAGCAACAAGGCAAACAATGTGACTTTCATCATTTTTTTGAAGCATTGGTGTTCCATTCTCGTATTTAAAAATAATCAAAGTTGTACATCTTTAACAAAGAACCTAATCTTTTATGTTTACACAAGGTATATTGAAATTCGTCATCATTTGGTGCAAAAGATGATAAAGAAAAACTTTGTTAAGTTGAGCTATTGAAATATGAAAAATATGGTTAAAAGTATTTTGACCAAAGGACTTTCTCCTAACAAGGATGAATATTTTTGACACTTGATGAGTAGTGATTAAGTGCATAACTTATAATTCATTGAGTGGGGTCATTTTGCTAAATTCAACTAATTTTGCCAAAAATTTAGCAAAATTAGCCTGATTGCATTCAGAAAACTTTACTGGAATTTCCCAATTTTTTTTAGTTGAAAAACGACAAAAAGAATCCTAAAAATTAATTAGAAAATAAAATAAACACCAATAATGGTCCCAGGTTAGTAAATAGTTGGTTAGGTTAACGTTTCCAGAAAACTTCTTGAAACAAAAATATTTAATTTATTTTTAAAAGGAAAAAAAAGAAAAAGAAAAAGAAGAAAAGCACAGCATAGCAAAGCGCAGAGCTGCAAGAAGCGTCCCGCTTACAAGTGTGTGTTTTGTTTGTTTCTGGATTGTGTGCGCGCGCGCGTCTCTGTCTGTCTGTGCGTGCTGTGTTTTGTTATGCTTTGGTAGAGTAATTTGCGGGATTGTTTCGGAGGATTCGGGAGCGATGTCGTCGTCGGCCGACGTCCCACATGGCGAACCGTCATCAGAGCCGTAAGTCTTTCTTGTTGTGTTTTCTTTCTCTTCTGAAATTGTTTTTCTCAGCTTCTTTATTACTAAATTCTCATTTTGGTCCTTGTCCATGTTCTTGTGGACAGTCTAGGGTTAAAGAGAGCTCTTTGTTGCAACGATGAAGGAAGCACGCGGTTGTTTTGTTTTGTTTTGATCGGGCAAAAGAAGGGAGCTCTATTGCTCTCGTAGTCGTCGATGATGTTTTCTTGGGGGGGTGGGGGGGGGGGGGTGGTTTCATGGTTTTCATCTAGAATTTGGCTGCGTTTTGGTTCATCAGTTCTTGAAACTTGAATTGAGAAGGGAGAATACTTTGGACTTTCTAACCCTTTATTTTAATTTTATGATATGTGTGGTTGTGTAACAGAGAGTTTGTGGCGGATTTTTCGTTTTTTTCCTCTATTTTGGGTTGTTTTTTCCAATTTCTCTGCATTATTTTACAAACATTTTTTGGTTGTCAGCATATTGTGAGAGTGTTTCTTGTTGTTTGGTCATTGTAAGCCCTCACTTTGATGATTTTTTATTAAGTTTTTGCGAATTTTGGGTGTTACAGGAAGCCAGCAGCAAAGAAAGATTTCTCAACAGCAATCTTGGAGCGGAAGAAAGCTCCAAATCGTCTGATTGTGGACGAAGCTGTAAATGATGACAACTCTGTGGTTGCTCTCAATATGGAAACAATGGAGAAGTTGCAGTTGTTTCGTGGTGACACAGTGCTTATCAAGGTTTGCAGGCCATCATCACCTGCAATCCCCTGATGCATGCCACATCCCCCCACAGAGGAGACTAACACACATAATGTTCTCATATAGAGGATGAAGGCAGGAGTGTGCTGTCTTTCTAGAAGTTTCTGACAGTTTGTTTATCCAAAAAATCTGCAGGGCAAGAAGAGGAAGGATACAGTATGCATAGTGTTGGCCGATGACACTTGCGATGAGCCAAAGATTCGCATGAACAAAGTCGTGAGGGCAAATCTGCGAGTCCGCCTTGGTGATGTAGTGTCGGTGCACCAATGTGCTGATGTAAAGTATGGCAAGCGCATCCATGTCCTTCCCTTCGATGACTCCATTGAGGGTGTGACAGGCAACCTTTTTGATGCATACTTGAAACGTATGCCACTGTTTCCCTGTGTGTCAACCTATTGATTAGGATATTTGCCTTGATTGTCTGTTGTTTCAGGGAAATGAAAGTTGTGTTCATAATTCAGTATTCTGTCCATCATGTACCATCATCTTCCTTTGTGCAAGTGAAGACCATTTTCTGCAACTGTGTGTGGATTGCGAATTGCAGCCTATTTCATGGAGGCATACAGGCCAGTTCGAAAGGGTGACTTGTTTCTTGTGCGGGGAGGAATGAGGAGTGTTGAGTTCAAGGTGGTTGAGACTGATCCTGCAGAATACTGCATTGTGGCACCAGACACAGAGATCTTTTGTGAGGGCGAGCCACTAAGGTTGGTTTTCCCTGGATTGATTCATGAGGCTTTCAGGGACTCATTGGAAGAGCCTCCACATCCATGTCACAGTCTCTCAAGCTTTCAAAGCAGAGAAGGCTTTCAGGGTCACGCTGAGATGAGTGGTAATACTTTAGGATGTAACTGCCTTTGAGATGCCAATGGAGATTAAAGGTTTATATTTGAGAATTTTGGTCAGGTTACAAGACACCTTGTTGCCTTTATCAGACATCACACTTGACACAAAGAGGTTCTTCATCTCAGGCAATCACCATTGCTGGTGTAAGGAGGCTTAGTGTATCAGATACATTAGGGCACAATACACAGTGGTCCAAACAGTGAGGATATTTTTGGAACCTGAGGTTCTCATAAAGCGAGACTGTTGTTGTAACAGGAGACTGATCATTTGTCGGTATTTGTGGTTTATAGACGGGAGGATGAGGAGAGACTAGATGAAGTAGGCTATGATGATGTGGGTGGTGTTCGGAAGCAAATGGCACAAATCCGTGAGCTTGTGGAGCTTCCACTCCGGCATCCACAGCTCTTCAAGTCAATTGGTGTGAAGCCACCAAAAGGTATTCTTCTCTTTGGACCTCCGGGCTCAGGAAAAACTCTGATTGCAAGGGCAGTTGCCAATGAGACAGGCGCCTTTTTCTTCCTTATCAATGGCCCTGAAATCATGTCAAAGTTAGCTGGAGAGAGTGAAAGCAATTTGAGGAAGGCATTTGAGGAAGCGGAAAAGAATGCACCATCAATAATCTTCATTGACGAACTTGACTCTATCGCACCCAAGAGGTACAGATCCACTGTTCTTTGTTGGAGTTTTACTCTGTGAAGGATTTGAATGTTGCAGACAAACATTCTGTGGAGGGCTGATATGGTTATGTTTATGTGTCCTGCAGAGAAAAGACACAGGGGGAGGTAGAGCGGCGCATTGTGTCACAGCTGCTGACACTTATGGATGGTTTAAAGTCTCGTGCACATGTCATTGTCATGGGTGCCACTAATCGCCCCAACAGTATTGACCCTGCTCTCCGCCGATTTGGTCGATTTGATCGAGAGATTGATATTGGAGTTCCTGATGAGGTTGGCCGGCTGGAGGTTGTCCGTATCCACACAAAGAATATGAAGCTTTCGGAAGATGTAAGTTTGGGAAACAACTAGACTGATCTGTTTCCAAAGGACTGTTTGAGCTCTTTTGGTCCTCCAGTTGCAGACTAACTGATATGGTGTTTATGATGTTCTGCAAACACTACAGGTTGACTTGGAGAAAATAGCCCATAATACTCATGGATTTGTGGGTGCTGATTTGGCTGCACTTTGCACTGAGGCAGCGCTCCAGTGCATTCGTGAAAAAATGGATGTGATTGATCTCGAAGATGAGACCATTGATGCAGAGGTGCTGAATTCAATGTCAGTGAGCAATGAGCACTTCCAGACTGCCTTGGGCATTAGCAATCCCTCTGCCCTGCGTGAGACAGTTGTGGAGGTGCCGAATGTCTCATGGTCAGATATTGGGGGTCTTGAGAGTGTTAAGCGAGAGCTTCAAGAGGTATTTACATACTGTCTCTCTTCTTGTCACAGGCCATTTTTGTTACTGTTTGAAACAATGATGTGCTATTTAGTTCCAATATATGCCAAGGTCTGTTATTTGTGCAAATGTATATATTGAAAATTGTTGTGACCTCTAATTTTGTTGACAAGTCAGGCTCTAGGCAAGATATAACAAATGCTTACCTTGGAATCCTTGTTTGTGATAGACGGTGCAATACCCTGTGGAGCATCCTGAGAAGTTTGAGAAGTTTGGGATGTCACCATCAAAGGGTGTCCTGTTCTATGGGCCACCTGGGTGTGGAAAAACACTGCTTGCCAAGGCCATTGCCAATGAGTGCCAGGCAAATTTCATCAGTGTGAAAGGGCCTGAGCTTCTCACCATGTGGTTTGGTGAGAGTGAGGCTAATGTGCGTGACGTGTTTGACAAAGCCAGACAGTCAGCACCTTGTGTCCTCTTTTTTGATGAACTGGACTCCATAGCCAATCAGGTGAGGATCCTCTTCATAGGTTGTTCTCAGGAAAGTGTTGTGTGGGCCAAAAAAGTGGGCAAGTTCCTCTGTGCCATGCACTGTAACTCATCTGCAAAATCTGGTCAGACTTGAGATATCTTGGAGCAAACATAGCTGTTCATCATGCCCCTGTTCTTTGTTGCATAGTTCACCACTTTCTAAAATATGCTCTCTTGTGTCCTTTAACAGCGGGGCAACAGCCAAGGGGATGCAGGTGGGGCTGCAGACAGAGTACTGAATCAGCTGTTGACAGAGATGGATGGGATGAATGCAAAGAAGACTGTTTTTATCATTGGGGCTACTAACAGACCTGATATTATTGACTCTGCACTTCTCCGACCTGGCCGTCTTGATCAACTGATCTACATCCCATTGCCTGATGAGCCTTCACGCCTTCGAATTTTCCAGGCTGCACTTCGGAAATCTCCTGTGGCAAAGGAGGTGGACCTGGAGGCCCTTGCTAGATATACTCAAGGTTTCAGCGGTGCTGATATTACAGAAATCTGCCAGCGAGCTTGCAAGTATGCCATCCGTGAGAACATTGAGAAGGTAACCTATGTTCAAACGTATGTTGCTGTCATTGAAACCACTCAATTTTGTGTTTTGGTCTGTTTTCTCTTTCCTTTAGGGTTGGGGTTCCTATTTTCATATTTGCCATTTTGGTTGCTGTTATGTTGTCAGCTCTGAATACCCATAATCTTATTATTGGGTTTTTTAGTCATGTCTTTTAGGTGGATTCAAATCATAAGTACTGAGAAATTTGCAGTACTTATGATGATAATTTCTTCTTGACCTGTGATTGGTATTGCATGCTTTATTGGACACATTGAGTGTTTATGGCACGGAAGGTTGGGGAATCATGTTCTGATTTTTGTTTCTCTTTAGTCTCGTTTTGAGGATTTTAATGTAAACATGTGTGCAGGACATTGAGAGGGGAAAGAGATTGGCAGAGAACCCAGAAGCAATGGAGGAGGATGAGGTTGAAGAGGTGGCTCAGATTAAAGCTAGTCACTTTGAAGAAGCTATGAAATTTGCCCGTCGTAGTGTTAGTGATGCTGATATCCGCAAGTATCAAGCCTTTGCTCAGACATTGCAGCAATCCCGCGGATTGGGGTCAGAGTTCCGCTTCCCTGACCGTCCTGGAGTAGCTACAGGAGTACCATCAGGTGTGGATGCAGGAGCCTTTGCTGCCCCTGCAGATGATGATGATCTGTACAACTAGATTTGCCGGTTGTCATTTCGTTTCTTTTGCCTTATGGATGGGGTTCAACTGTCATCTTTTGTATAGATAATTCATTTGCGCTAGTCCTCTCCTCTGCTGCATATAGAATGGATAAGTGTGGAAGGAAAAACGTTTCCTGTAGATGAGTGTTTTTGTCATTGTAACTTGACTTGCATATTCTCTCGCTGGACTAGGGATAAAACCAGGTCCCACCATCAACCAGCTTCAGTGGGACTACTGTTGTGTTACTGAAACAGGAACCTGTATCATCTTGCTTTTCATAGTGACTTTGGATCATCTAAATTTCATGATGGAGTATGACATGGTTCCTGAGCAGGACTCTCTCTTCAATATAAAGTATAATTAATACTAGAATTAGTCTTAACCTTCATCAAATCCTTCTGCTTGCTCCTTTTCTTCAATCTCAGATCTCTGGCCTTCTCTGTAGATTATTCTTTTAGTTTTTATTCTTGTTGATTCAAGTGTTCACTGTCTCTAACTTATTCTGAAAGTAGGCAGCAGTTTGAGATGTTGGAATCTGCTGGACCAGAGTAGGTTTCAGCTGAATGTCAACCAAAACTGTCCATCTTGACGTTGGAACAGGATTTGAGCTGGATTTGGGACTCTGGTCCTGATCTGGTTCTAGATATGGGAGTCTAAAATAAGATCTAAACCTGAAAGAAGTGGGGAGAGAAGGAGAGACAGGAAGAGAGTGGTGTTTGTGTGTTGTTGCAGAACTCTGGGGTGATTCCTTCATGTTTGGAATCAATGGCAAGAAGAAATGCCTGAAGCTTCAATCTGCAGATGGAGTTCATGACATGTTGCATCCTCCCTGCTGAGTGTGGAGCCTGTTGCCTGAACTTCTTACATGACTCCACCATTGAAAGTAGGTTTTCCTCATCCACCTACATTCTCCTGCTCCTCCTCTTCTCTCTGTATTCTTTCTCTGTCCTGCAGTGCATCAATGTTTGTTGCTGCTTGTGTATTTTGGACCCATTTCTTGGGTGCCTAAAAGAGGCTTTCCTATTTGCTTTCCAGAGTAGGATGGCAGCAGTTTTGGCCTTGTACACTTAAAGTAGTATGTGAATTGTTCAGAACAGGACCTTGAATTTGGGCATGGATGGGTTGTTATTTGGACTGAGAAAATTGTGGCTGTGTGATGGATGTTGTAGTTGACATTACACTAATCATTCACTGTCTGTTTCATGTCTAATGTGACCTGATAGGTTAGGGTTGGAGGACTTCTGGTGAAGAGTTTTGAGTTCTAGTGTGGGGCTTTTAGACACTGTAGATGCTGCAGAAAGTTTCTGTAAAGTACAGATGTGAGGATCTCAGCTTTAGATGCAGAGCACATTGTGCTAAGATTTTGAGTATTTTTTAAAGACTCTAATCAACAAGGGGGGATTGTGGTGGGGATTCTCTTACAGTGCATTGTTGTTTACAGATTGGTTTTCATTCAAAATCTTTCAAAAAGAAAGTGCAATCAATGGACATGCAAACATTTCTTAATAGATCAGAAATATGAAGAATGCATGAACTTGTTGGCATTAAATGATGAAATCAAATAGGAACAAGGATGGATTAGACATATCACAAACAAAGTGCAATTTGTGAAAAGATAACATCACCGAAGTGAAGGATTTCATTTAATTAATTGTAGATGTTATGGTTTACATTTTTTAAGTAGGCATTTACCGTCTTTTTTATACCTCCTCTAGTTTGCATTCGACTACTTGTGTTGTAAAGTTGGCATGATAGTTGAAGTTGGATTTTTTTTCAGAAAATCAAACTTTGAAATTCAATTATTTTGCTTCTTTATGTGTGGGTATTAGAGAGAGGCTTGTGCAGACACATGTCTTCAAATTTTAGGACTGTTTGGAAAACATAATTCCAACAATTTCATGATCACATTTTGTGCCATGAACAATCCTTTTTGTAAGTGACATTCAATAAACCCATCACACTGTTATGAGGGAATTTTTTGTGTTGGAAATTGATAGTGGAACATTGAGAGAGCAGAGAAGAAAATTCACAGTTTCATTATGAGCTCTACACCTAAGCTTAGAATTGCACAAGTTGCTATGAACTTATGATTCATGCCTAAAATTATGGTGCACTTTTAAATAGGAATTGAAATCCACTTGCAAATATTACCTTCATTAATATCATCACATGCCTAATATTGCCACCCCATGTGTATGTGACCCTTACAAATATCAATGTGAACATCTCATGTATGAAAATTTTAAACTATAGTTAAGTAAAATGTCCAATAGACTCAAAAATTAAATGCATCAAGCACACATGTCAAAAATGTAAAAGTATCTTTGGAGGATTAGGAGGATGTGGATATCCGACAAGTTTGAGGAGGGAGTTATTAAGTATTAGTTTTTTTGGTTCTAATTCATAATGTCATTCAATGGAACCAAGCAAATTCCACTTAACAATAATTCATCAAACTAGTTTAGGTAGAGCAACTTTAGGTTTATAAGTTGTCTTTTTGGATGATAGTTTCCAATTAGAATATGTTTACTTGATTCTCAAGTAAAAAAGAATGGAAAAGTGTCCCTTCGAAAAAAAAAATTCAATTTATTTTTCTCAACAACATAATCACAAGCAAATTTTCAATACCTTTTGTACCAATTTTTATCTCATTTGTCTTCAATAAATCAATTTCATTCAATTCAATTTAAGTCACATGCAATGTTATTCAACATATTTATTTGAATGGAACTTAATTTTCACAAAATCAATTCATTTTTTCCAACAATTGATTGTCACTAGAATTATGTAATAATACAAAGCCCAAGTTAGATTATGTGTAAGGTAATGCCCTAGTGCAAAGGCATTACACCTACCAAGCTCATAAGTTTTGGTGGAAGGCTAGGCCATATGGGCCTACCTTGGGCAAGCATATTTCACAAAATAAAATGCCCACCCATGAGGTTATAACCATTGGCTAGATATGCAAAAAAATGTATATATGAATTAAAATAACAACATGATATCAATCTTATCATATCCTAAAACTATGTCATTTTTTATGTTCAAAGCCATGCCTATCTAACAAAGATTATTTAAGGGGTCAAGATATGGATCTCTTTGTTAGGGTTTAAGATTTTCAGTTTCTAATTTGCAGTTGTTTTTTTAATAAATAAAGGTGGAGCTTGAATTGCTTTTGTCACTTTGTCACAAGTACCAAAACTTTCTTCATGATGAATGTTGAGTAGAAGATTATCAAGTTCCTTTGAAACTTCAAGTTTTGAGCATGGCATGTTGACACTTCAATCTTTGCACTTGTTACATTTTGTATGCATTCACAAAACATTTACAACATGAGTTTTTTTTTCCTTTTGCTTTTAAGCTTCTATTTTGCCCAATTGTTTTTGGTGGGCTTTTTTTCTTAAATAAATTTCATTGTTGTGATGTTTTGTCTTCATTTTGCAATTGTAAGCAAGCAAGAAGTAGGTAGGGGTTCACAACTCACCTTGTCTTTTCATTTTTGTATGTTGGTAACTATGTGTTTTGTCTTGCATAAGGTGTTAGGTTCATGTTTTAAGTGATGGCTAATGTTGATGTGATTGAATCTATTGACAAGGTTAAAAAAGATATTGACATTGTAGTGATTTCTAATGTGTGTGGTAGGGTTTTAGGGTAGGATATTGACATAGTAGTGATTTTTAATGTGTGGTAGAGTTGTTGAAATAGATCACATTTGACAACTAAGGGAAAAAAAGGTCTAGGCCAACTAGGTTTGCAATCACAACATTTTTTAGCACAAATCCTTAATAAAAAATGATGAAATGCAACAAATTTTTTTTGAAATTTTAGTGTGATATATATGTAAGGGTTATAGGGCCCTTTCCACTTATGAGAATATTTGGCTATGGAAGTACATGCTAATGCCTTTGTGGTATGTTTCATTTTCATTTTGCTTTGGTGGAAGAAATGTTTTTTTTGTGGTGGTAACAAAAACTATGAATTTGCATGCATTGTCTAATTTTACATCTATAATAACTATGTTTACAAGTTTTGATCTTTTGCTTTGATAATCAACTATATGAATGCATCTTGGAACCCTATGTATGCTATTATTGGTTTATTTGAAATTCATGATAATATAAGGTTTGCCATGATTAAGCAATTGCCATTTTTAATTTAAAAGGTTGATACATCATGATTGTTTTTTTGAAACATGAAAGTGACAACTTGACATCTATGGATCTCCCAAGGAATTCCACTTGCTTGGTGGCAAAGTCAAAGCTTACATTGTTAGAAGAGGAATTATTCCATTTTAAATTTGAAATTACTTTAACAATAATTCTTTTTTAATGACTTGAGTTTTAATGTACTAAACCCTATTATCCAAGCATGTCCAACAAAAATTGATGGACCAATTGACAAATCCAATGATTTTATTGAAAAAAACAATAACATCTTTGATGTTGGCACATTTATTGAATTTTTTTCACATGCACTTATTGGTAGGGAAATTTGTTCAAGAAATTATTTATAATTCCAATATCACATGTGATAATCTCCTTGTTTGGTGGTGCAATCATGAAAATCAATTCTCAAACATTGGCTTCTTTATCAAATAGATTTTTGGAATTTCAAAGTCACAAATTGAAATTGAACGTGTGTTTAATCTTGAATTGTTTTGTTAATAACTTTTTGATGTTGTTGCTTATAGGTGAAAAACATAGATTGCATCATCATTGTGAAGAAGAATTGGTTTGATGATCCATCAATAAATTGTACATGGCATAAGGATTTGAAAAACTTTATGAAAGTTTTAAAACCATTGATTTCGAAAAAAAATCATAATTTAATTGAGAAAAAAAATACTTCAAACAATTATAGTTAAACATTGATTATGTTTACCAAGGTGAGATCATTGTTCTCTTTGTTGAATTTATGTTTTTTTAGGCTTTTAAATTTTCAAATGTTAATAATAATGGGTTGCATTGCAAAGTTAGGTTTTTTTAAAGCTAATGGAATCTCAATTTTAAATAACATAAGTCACATTGAAAAGAATTAAGTTATTGTGCTACAGTGTGTTACATCCCACTAGTAATGTAAGGTTTATCTATGGAGCTTTTCATCAAGCTCTAGAAAGGTTTTTATTTTCTTCTATCCATATTGATGTTGCTAAGTTTAATTATATTCCTCACCAATGACATGAATGATGGTGTTCTAGTTCAATTATGTGGGACTAGGGTGCTTTTGGGTTTTGTTGTTGGGTGTGTGTGGGATGTGGTTGGAGCAAGCAACTTTGTTGCATTGGGTAGAGTTGTTTAAAGAATTGAAGTTCGATTCACTTGCAATTTACTATTTTTTTTTTGGTAAAAGGTGTATCCTCTTGTAAGCTAATGTGTGATTGCAAATTTTTTTTCCAAACATCCATAATTTGAATATGCTTAACCTTTGTGTGTATCATGTCACTGATTATGATTTGAAAACCAACAAATTCATATCCTTTGGATGAAAAATATATATATGAGACTGTATATCCATCTTGACAAATATATTGCCGGAACTTTTCAGTGCATATTCATCCATTAAAGTTTTCTTACAAAATTTGCCATATTGGTATCTTTGGGTGAGCCTTAAAACTTCATACCTCAACAAAACAGATTATTAAAGGTGCACTTGTAATTCCAGCATTTTTTTTGTTGGGAGGCTCTCAATTGAAATGTCCATCACAGCAACCAACTTTGTGGCCATATTAGGACAGGTCTTCTTAATATGAGCTCTTAATATGAATAAGAAAATACATAATATGTTCCTCGTCTAACCTAGAAGCCCTTTAAGTGTAAATATTCATAAACCAATCAATCAATCAATCAAGATAGTCCTCAACAACACCAATTTCATATTATAATAAGATCCCATACTTTTTAGAGTACCACCACACCTAAAAGGTGTATGCTCTTGTAAGCTAATATGTGATTGCAAAAACCCTCCATTGGAATCAATACAATGTGCTTGTAGGGGCCTTTATCCACAAAAGGATGCTCCACCAAATAGCCAACCTACCCTAATAGGTGGGGTGCTCTTAGGAAGGGCTATTAGTCCAGGCCAAACATAGTGGCAGCCAATATTAGGAATAGAATTTCCATGCAACCAATGAGAAGCCGCATTATGGTCTACAAACCGAGTGACAAGGGCTCCATGAATTTTTTAAAAAACTAGTTATAACCAGACTGAAGGAAGGTTCCATCAAATTGAAAAAATAGTTGAATTGGAGATCAGAAGTTGTTTTCTTTTAAAGTTTATGGTAATGTCCTCAGAGTGGGGAGTTTCGGAAGTAAGCACCCCACTTAAGGTGCAGCTGAGGGGAGCTTATTTATGGAACTCCCTTGCTTTGAAGGTGTTACCAAGTGTTAAAATTGACAAGATTTTTTTTTTAAAAATCCCCTATATGTATCATAGGAAAAATAAATTCAAAAAAATGTGGAAAATTTTGAAAATTGGACATGCCTAAAGAATTTCATTTTCCAAAATGCCCCTGCAAGATTTTACCACTATGAGAGTGTACCACCTACAAATACACTATGAAAACTCTCGGAGGTTTTCACAAACTAGTTGGAACCAGAAGAAGAGTGTCCATCAATCAAATTGAAAAAAAAAATTGGAACCTAGACCTGAAATTCTTTTTAAGAACTGGAATTAGGCAATCAAATAAGGTTATCGTTCCCAAGTTTCCTCCTTCACCCTTGCTCCCCACCCACAAGAAAAAAAGGGTGGC
>Ga0209208_10006834_pt1 | contig 15674 bp, 14 predicted proteins | sample S1TSphfallax_3_FD_187694 | JGI IMG/M metagenome (GOLD analysis project Ga0209208, IMG submission 187694) | Host-associated microbial communities from peat moss isolated from Minnesota, USA - S1T2_Fd - Sphagnum fallax MG (SPAdes) (version 2) | ecosystem: Host-associated > Plants > Peat moss >...
AATCCATTTGGACATCTGAAACCCAAGTTATGGGCAAAAGAAGGGTCGGGAGTCAAACTGGCAATTTGACTCCCGACCACTAAAAGTCGGGAATCAACCTCTTCCTGACGTCAGCAAAAGGAGTGCAACATGGAATTGGAAAGCTCTCAAGGAGAACTACAACTTTGGTTTAGACCTCATTCCAATCGGAGGTTGGAGCCAGGAGATATGAGTTCCCAAAGTCCCAGGAGTTCAACTCGAAACAATTTTGGGACTCCTCCTTGGGAGTCCCGGGAAAAAGTGCTATTCAGATGTGGCTCCCGTGGAGCAATGCAGAGAATACTATATGGGGGAAGGTGGTGGCTTCCCTCAAATCCGGGCTGTGATGAGTCAAGTGAGTCCAAGGTCGCCCGTGGCTTGTCCCAACACCAAAAGGGTGAAGAATGAGTTCTAACCAACTTGTGTTGGTTTTAGATGCAGGACCGTGTAACAACATAATTGTCCCTCTTCCTAGTCTAATCTCGAGACTTCTAGCACGCCCCTCGGAAGTCGGGAACAACCCTCAAGTTCTAACTTTCCGCAATTCAACATACATAGACCCTCAAGTGGGTCTAATAAGGAACTTAGGGAGCGCGTCAAAACAGTTCAAGGTCCTTGAGCAATAACAAATAGGACTTTGTTTTGGAATGTGATTTCATGAACTCTCAAAACTAAAACTTCAAGTGATATTGGAAAGCAGTTTGCTGAACTGATCCACGAGATTCCAATTGTTCAACAAACAATCAATGCACAACCAACGAGAAAACATGAAGGTAGGAGTCTATGTAGCACAATACCACCAATTGTGGTTTTGTAGATGCCTTAGAAAATAAAGTTGCTTGCAAGCTGGTCACATACCAAGGAGATGGTTATCGGCTGCGAGAATGTAGACTCCAGAGTAGTCAAAGTTGGAAACCAATAGGAAACCCTTAAACCGCCGAGAATTGGGAGCTATCGACGCTGGAGCACAGTGTTCATTTCTCATGGGAGACGGGAAAACCGTCAAAATTAACAATATACCTAATGTGTGACTTTTCCATGGACGTCCCCCATTCCAAAAAACGACACAACACGAACAGAGACATGACTAATCTTCAATACTCTCCACACCACATTGGACACTATAGTTCAATGAAGTTCCTTCATGCTCGACCACTTGTTCTATTATTACCCTAGGTGGAACATTGGTTGAAAACAACAAGACACACGGTCTTTAAATTCCAACAAAACTCGAACCTATGTGAATCGTAGATAGAGCTTTACAATATGCGACGACAATCTTCACACCTCCGAAACAATCTTCACAACATGTGTAAGGCAATACATCGCGAAAGAGGAATTGACAAAAAGTGGACAAAGCAAAGAAAAATGTCAGCTCAGAAAACTGAATCCAAACAATCTACAACATGAAGTAGACTTGGAAGTATACCCACAAAAGGGGTACTAGTGGATGCAAGCCCTAGAACCAAAACTACTAAGGAGTGGGAGGAGCTGTTGCGGAATACAGCAGAGCAGGAGATGAAAACGGAGCTAGGAAGGGGTAAGAGACCAAGGAAACAAGCACAATATAGCTTTGAGCGACACATACAAGTCTATGTGGAGGAGGATGAAGTCGATAATGACCCTTACTGTAGTGCGGCTTCATCAAGCTCTAGTGACTCTGATGCTAGCCTTTCTTGCACATTGCCTTCCATTTACTGCTGTTGCAGCTCAAAAAACTGCCCTTGTAGGGCGAGAAGCATTACAAGAACATGAGAGGATGGTCCACGAGCAAGCACCGCAAGAGCTTCTACGACAGGTGGGGAGACGAAAGGGAATGGGGGGAAGGGGTTCAGGGTTTTGGAGTGGTGTTGCGCCAAAGAACGTTAGAACACATTTTCCCAAATGTTTCCCAATCATTTTGTCAAAACAATTTGTTACAATTGCTCCATGCAGCTTTGTTTTGGAGTTTTGCACTAGAACCCTATGAACTTGGGATTAATCCAAGTTTGTATAATGTCAATTTATATAGTCATAATTAAATATATATATTTTTATATTTTTTAGAATATTCAAATATTATGATGCCATGTGTATTAGTTCCTACTCTACCACTGATTTATAAGTTGTAATAAATTGTTGTCACTAATTTAAGTAGCATAATTTAAGGTTTCATAAGTTGTCCATTGGACAATTCCAACTTAGAATTTGTTTGGTCTAAAATATAGATTCATGAAATAGTTCTAGATTTATTCCTTGGTGGTGAGGTAATAGGTTCAGAACTCAACTTGTTTTGTGGTGTAAGCATTCATGTGCATGTCTTTTGTCTATGAGCTTGACAAATAAAAGCATGGCAAAGTAGACAAAAAAAATATGTGTCTCTAGATTTACCCTATGTCATGCATATAAAACCAAAAAATTAGCATTTAAATGGGTGGAAATATAATAGTAAACCATCCCACACCTCTATTACTACTATAAGTATTGACTTTAAAAAAAATTAAAACTAAACAAAATTTTAAAATAAACAAAAAAGTCCCTATTTGCTAGGTGGTAAAATTGTAAATGGGGATACTTTAAGTCTACTTTTAGAACTTAGTTGCTCAATTAGTTTTGGGGATATAAATATTGTTATAGTTTTGAGGTGTGGCCATAATAGAAAATAAAAAATTTATCTATTAAAACCTATTTATCACATACTTTACAATAGTTTTTCACTACATAATATAGAGTTTGAACCCACTTGCATTTCAAACAAGTAGACAAATAAAAATTGAAACAATTTGAAAGTGGTTGAAAATCCATGCACAATAATGATTATGTTTGTATACATTTATTTTTTGTAAAATTCAATGTAAACCAATTTTTTCATGGGTTTTATGATTATTTTGTTTATTTTCATCCAACCTTGATAAGGTAAAAAATATGTATAATTTACCATGCTTACACCCTAACGTAATGGTGAAGGTGATACATTTGTTGAGCATGTTGCTCATTCTTCTTTCAAGAACTGCTCCCTAATAACATGTTTAGGTGAAACTTGTCATTTTAAAACTATATGTTGTTCTTTATTTGTTGGTGACATAAGCATTGTTGTTCTTAATGAAAACTCCTCAAACAATGGAAACCACTTCCTAAATTGAACATCTATGATAGGTCCAAAATGACAAATGTTTTCCTTGGTTTTACTAGGCACAAGTTAATTTTATTAATAACTAGGTCAAAATTATTAAACATTAATTAACAAGTTGCCCCTTGTTGGTCGTGTTGAAAGTGATGGTGATCTAGTTGTTGATATATGTTAATTGCTTTCATTGGTAAATATATATAGAATGGTTGCAAATCTTCTGTGAAATTCCTCTTTCATGCAAACTACATTCCATTGTTCATTTTCTACAAAGGCATTTGGATTTATAATTTTTCTCAAAGTGGTTTTTGTTTCTTGAAAGTTACATTAGCAACATCCAATGCTCCTTCATTGAAAATACCAAGTTGATTATGGATAAGTACCTAATCAATCAACTCCCTACTTCTTTTTACTTGTTCAAAGATGTTAACTTCTTCTGCTATGGGTTCATGCAAAACTATAGGTTCTATGTAAATTGTTCTAGTCAATCGAAAAACTTGTTACGCCCTTTCTTTTTCCAATTGTTCTCTCCTAGCTGCTTCAACTTTTCTTTCAAGTCCTTTCCCCCTTACCTATTTTTTTACATTGTCCAAGGCACTTTCATTCATTGTTGTAACCCTAACATCAGGTTTACAACTAAATGTGGAGTGCACGAGCACAAGAGGCCAAGAAAGTGCGTTTGAGAGTGAAACACACTTTCACAAGTGGGGCAGAGTGCACTCCCACTTTAAGAGTTGCACTCATGCAAGAGTCTTGAATGTTCATAGCCTTGATTATAAGGGCAAACAAGCACCAAATTGATCCTCCATGATGCCATTGGAAAGGCCTTGAAGTTTAAATGCCTAAAATCCCCTTGCATTATTCATTTAGATTTGAAATACATGAGTTATGATCAAAAGAAGGGTTGGGAATCAAATTGGAAATTAGACTCCCAACCATGTATCCCCTTAGAGTAGGGGTCAAATCATTTCCAATTGGGGTGTACAATACATGATTGAAAAAATATTTTTGAGGGCTATACAATATTGGCCTTACATACTCCAAAAAAGCCCAAATTGAAGAAGATACAAGCACCCAAAGATTTGGGATATTGAAAGTTTCAATTTTGGGAAGTGGGAGTCTTGGGAAAAAATGTCATTTAGATGTAGCCCTCATGAAAAGACAAAACTATACTATAGGGAGGGGAATAGTGCCTCCTTTCAAAGGTTGCAGGCTGTGTAAAGTTTATGCTTAAGGTTGTCCCTACTACGTATGTTGCATGACTTGCATTTAACTTGCATTAATCACCTTTTTCTTTGGTTGTGCAAGTTGATTTCATTTTGAACTCTTGCTTGTGAGTTTGCCCTAATCCCATCTTAGAACCTTTATGCCTTCCTACCCCATAAGTGTTACAAGTTAAGGAACGTGCCCCAACTTTATTCCTTTTATGTTGTTTTCACTTTGGGAGCCACATTTAGGTCTTTTAAGGAGTTTAGGGGTGCATCACTCATGGCCTCTAGCAATGTTAAGAAATAAAATTTAAAAAAAAAATCACAACAAAGGTTGTGATGATTATTTTTACTCTTTTAGTTGATAATGATTGACTCAATGGCTATGAATAAACATAACTTTTAGGGTTATAGACCTTTAAAAAACAAATGTCTATAGGTTTTGCAACAAGTGTGTCATTTTTGATAATTGTAAACATCTGCATTGTTAAGTTAAACAAATACATCATTATGATATTGAATAGGTATGTCATTTTTAATAATAATGTTATTTATCAAGTTATCATTAACTATTTAAAAATCTATTGGCTCAAAATTTTCCATTTGAAAAAGTTCTTCAAAAATCAAGTCACTAGGTTTAGCTAATACATGTGGGTTTTGAATCTTCAACGAACATGTATGGTTTCAACTTCTTAATGTTGATTAGGACTAAATTAGGATCAAATTTATCAATGGTGATAAGTAAAATAATGTTGTTAGGCAAACAATATTATATTCTATATGGCCCAAACCATCTTTTGTGCAATTTTGGAGCATGTTTAGAAATAGCCCCTAGAAACCATACCACATAGTTTCTAACTCAGTTTCAATGTACTAGTTTTGTGACCATAATGTTTTGTTCCACTAGTTAGAAGCAACAAAATCTTGTGCCATCAACATATTTTCATGTAATTTTTCTAGCTTTAACAATTAACTAGTTAGTACTTGGACAAATTGTGCATCTATGTTTTCACCAAATTTGGATGGTAATAGGTATTTTATAAGCAATAAGGAATGTAATCCATAAACAAGTTGAACTATGTGGTATGAACTATTCCAACTATGTAGGCAATTTGATATGAAAATAAAAATATGGACAAGTGTTCATTGTAGTCATTATGAATTTCATTAATCAATTCAATTAGCAAGGTTTCAAAAACCTTGTTCATAGACTTAGTATGTCCATTTGTTTATGGATAATAAACAATGGAATTGGTGTGTTTAAAGATAAAATGATCAATAAGATACTTGATAACATCATTGATAAAATGGGTACCTTGATTGGTCACAATTATTAATGGACATCCAAATCTTGTAAAAATATCTTCATACAAAAACTTCGCAATGTTGGTGCGAAGTGTTCGTGTTTCCACCCACTTGGTTGCATAGTTAGTGGCCACCAAAATATGTCGGTTGCTTGATAGTTTACTTGTAGGTTTAATAAGTCCAATGAAATTGAATCCCCATTTTTGGAATGGTTATTCAAGTAAAATGGTAACTAGTTTTGCCAGGTTTTGTGTCAACAAGTTACATGTTTTTAAACATTGATCACATGTTCGACTATATTCATGAATATTTCGATTCATCATCGACCACCAATAATCGACATCCAAGTCTTCTTCACATTGATATCAAAATAGAAATGCCTCCTTGTAACTCCTCCATGTAGTTATTGCAAGATTATGTGTTAATGGGTTTTTCTATATGCCCATTAAATTTTTACTTCCAAATTTCTTCAATTACTAATTCTGGAAACAAGTACATTTGAAAATTTTAAATCTATGTACAACCTTCTACACTCAAATTGTTACACTTTCAAGAAAATAGAATTGGAAAGAAGATAATCATTTCATTCTTGAAATTAAAAAAAACATAATGATCAAAATGGTTTGAAAGTCTTGAAAAGTCCTCCAAATTTGAAATCCCCCTAGTTTATACTAGTTAATTCAAAAGTTAAACAATCTTATTGAACCATTTATATAGTCATTAGCTAGCATAAACACTAATAGTCCAAAAAAATTAAAAAAATTGGTCGTTTATAACATTTTGTCCAAAAATTACATGTTCAATCTTCTACATATTATGTAGACTATCAATTACCTATCAACATGTTTACTAAAATGTTATAACACTACTTATTAGATCCTATAACTAGTTAGGTTCCGACATAGGTTTGGTTAAATCGCATATTATGTTAAATAACATGTTACTTTAAACAACTTGTTAAATATAATAACCTATTAAATCACATGTTACAAATTTATAGGCAACAATGTGGGTACTTGTTTAGGTTACAAGATTCAACAAACTTGTTGTCTTGTCTAGATTTGTATATTGTTCCATCTTAAAGCACATAGGGTTTAGCTTTTTGGGTTAAATATTGTCTTTGTGATATTATAATTGTTTTGGCATCACTCTTTCTAACATGTACTCCTACACACTTTGTACCACTCATGTTATAGTGTAAATAGGTGAGCATCACAAGTTTGATCACATACTCCAATAGGTTTAAATTGGTTGGGTAAGTGGTTTAATGCATTTGCCATTAGGTGTGACCTACCGCATTAATATACAATCTTGAAATCATACTCCAAGTATAACAAAAGCTATCTAGTTAACTTGTTAAAAGTGGCATGTTAACTAATACAATAAGGCCATATGATTGACATAGAAGGTAAACTTGTTATTTAATAAACAATGTTTGAATTTGTGTAAGGCATATACCATAGTTAAGGTTTCTTTTTTGTGGTAGTATAATTCTTCTCAATAGAATTCAACAATTTTGATGAATACACAATAGGTCAATCAATTTTACTTATTGGGTTATGGGCAAGTATTGCCCTGAGGTTTATTATATGTGAGCATGTGAACAAGAGTTGGAAGGCATAGTCCAATTATATTCCATCCATGTTAGTTGGAATATTTTTCGATAGATTTTGATGACATGTCAAAATATACCTTGACAAAAGTATATTCTTGCCATGTTAGCAGTAGCTCAATGTCATCCCTACTAGTGTCCTTGTTCAATTCAAACATAAGTATAGAAATCTACCAAGGTTGGTGGCCCATGTGTTTAAGCAAAAATAAATAAATTGGTGCCTTTATTAATAATAATGTTGTGAGCCATGGATTACAATTTAGCAAGTTGTTAAGTTTTAATTCAATAATTTTCTTTAGTAATAATGATATGAATTTTTATAAACTTCCAAATAGTAGTTATTAATAGTTGATTTAACTTTTGGATAATTTCAATGCAAAGAATTTCCTTATTTAAATTGATGTAGTGCTTAAATAATTTTAGAACCTAGTAAACCTTCCAAAGTGCATTATCCTTTTTATGCTGCAAAGAGGTGAAAAAGGATGTAGAATTAAATGTGGTTTTACTAATATATTGGGAATACAAGCTCATAATTAACATGAACATTTCACCATGATAATATTAAATTAGTTTTGTAAAATAATCTTCAAGCACTAATGATGTACTTGTAAGATTTTTATGATGTAATCTTAATACACCCATATTCAATATTCACCTCTATGAGGCTCTTAATATAATCCAAATTGAATTTAGATACTATCATTTCCACCTTAGTAGTAGCCTCAAGTGAATTATAATTTAATAAATGACTTAGAGGGATAAAACACAACTGTAGAAAATCCAAATGGTGCAAATGAGTTAGGTATTTAGCTTGATGCTCCATGGAAAGGGGGTCAATTGGACCTCGTAGCCAACACTAATGGCCATCACTGGGAACCCAAGTTTGATAATGAAGACAAACATCGTCATCTTCACATTAACACTTTTTAAACCTTTTTGGCGTGGTTCCACAAACATGAACAAATTTTAAGTAGATCACTAAAACATGTGGGTTAAGAGATAATTGACGATCCCATGCCAAACGATTGACTCGAGTGTACACGACTCCTTTGGATGGTTCTTCTTCACGCAACCGTTGGGAGACATTCATGTCAAATGGTGTTTCTTCAAATTCTTTCTATTCTACTAGCACAACTAGAGGATTCGAAGGCATAACATCATCATCCACCATGACTAAATCTTCACTTGCATCAACAAAAACCAAAAAGGTCGCTGGAACAATTTGGTACTTGCATTCAAAAAAGGTTGATGCCTTTATTTAACAAATTAGGGTAAGCGAAATGTGTGGCAATGACAACAAAACTTCATGAAAACCTGGACATCCTAGTTCTAATGGGTTTGTCAAGCCTTAAATTTGATGGTAGATCTAGAAGTACATGGGGATTCTTGTGATGGGAATTTTAATTCCAATTTCCTATGTACTACATAATTAATTAGTACCCAGTAAAGAATAACTAAGGGATATTAAAAGAGTAAATGGTACACAAAAATGTTACTACCACCATTGAGTTGATTTAGTCAAATGGGAACTCAAGGATGTTTACTTATTACTACCGATAAAATATCTTAATAGTTAGTTATTTGAAATAATTAGGATGAAGAAGTAGGATGTGGAAGTTAAACGAACGAAATGGACAATGATCAAGCTCAATAACCCCATCAAGACGTCCAAGATAGGGAAAAGGATGATTCCTTCAATTCCATTGGTCATAAGGATTATCATCTTATTTGATTGGGAGGTGGAACCCTCTTAGTCTTTCATTAGGCACAAGAATTCTCATCTTAAACTCCATTGGAGGGCAAATCATTTTCAATTCTCATTAGTTTTTAAAGGATGAGGAAACCATGGGTTGGAAGGAAGGATTTCCACAACTTCCATTGGACAAAGAAAACAAGCTCAACGAGGAGTCATGAAAAAACTTGGGAGAAAAGAGTTTTTGGGTCTTGTGTTTTTTTTTTGGGAAGAGGAAGATAAGAGTGTGTGAGTAGAAAGCTAGTTGTTATGCGGGAAGAAATGTTTTTCATGGAAGAAAAATGTGTGAAAACAAAAGAACATGGAAGGACGTTGTTTTAGCAAAATGTTCTAGGGGAGTTCATGAAATGATTTCCATGAACAAGGTTTTGGATTCTTTACTAAAATAGTTTTTCCTCTTTGATCCATCATTGGATTTTTTCAAACTTCAAAAAAATTTAGTTAGATGTAAAACATTATTTCAAAATTCAGCATCATTAGGGTTATTGGAAGGGAATTACACTTGCCGAAAGTAGAGGGGGTTAAAACAATCTTTTTCCTCAAATATGGTCAAGATAACTTTTAGTTTGGAGGCATAACTTTTGATTTCAGTAATAAAAGTTTATAAGATTTGGTAGCATTGTTGCCTTAAAGATTAGCTTTCCAACAACCTTATGCATGTTAGATTAGGAGATTTTATAGAAATTTTACGAGGAATGGAACGAAGGGGGGTCAACTATTAATTGTGAACATTGATTAAGCATCAACACAATGTTCTATTATGTTTCATCATGGTGAGTTTGATTCTTCCAACATGTTTTGGTATCCTTCAAGTAGACACAATGCATTAAATTCTTAGTGAATTTCATTACATTCTATTGAACCACCTTAACTTGTTAGAATACAACTACATAGTAGTTCCACCCCCAAATGAATTGTGTGAGTGCATATTTTCATGTGAAACGTTGTGTAAAAATTCTTCACACATGCCCTCTGGTTTAGACATGTGTTATGTGGTAGAATATTATTTGTTAGTAGAAAAATATTTTGCACTACCACATCATTTATGGCCATTGTCATCCTGGCTGTTGTAATGAAAGACAAGTTAAACATAGCTATAACATGAACTTGTAACAAAACATAGGTGATTAGATATAATAATTATCTACACAATAAAAAAATCTTCTCACAAAATATATCTCAACTATTTTAAAAACACACAAAAAATTTGATGCACAATTTGCATTTGTGTATCCTACAAAAGGTTAGGTAACTAAGGGCATCATTGTAGGAGTGTAAAAAAGAATGAATAAATTGACAAGTACATTGTTATTAATATCTATTCACAACATAGTAATGCCATTCTCCATATAAAATCTAATTATTCTTGTCATAAAATCCAACAAGTCAGTGGTTGTTGTTACACATAAGAAAAGATTATTATAATGCAATGCAAACCGCGTCTTCATTATTTAAAAAGTGGGTATGTAATCCATGAGTTTTTGTGCACACATTATAGGTAATAACTTGTTTTTTTGCAATGTGGTGAGTTTTTCCCACAAGTTATCCACTTTCAACTACTTTGTTCCATTTTGAAAAAAACAGCATACATGGCTTGTTGAACTCCTTAGGATTTAAACTTGTACCTTATTGTTGGGAAGAAAGAAATGAAGTCCATTGATGCAGAATACCAAGTATAAGTTGGATATCGGGCAACAAGGAACCATTTGTAGGACTACAAAATCTATGCAATGGTCATTTGTATGTTTGATGAGGACTTTTTGAATAGTTTACTACAGCCTCTAGGAGACAGTCCATGGCCAACACAGCTAACAAATCAGAACTACAAAACTCAACTTTTAAGGTAGTCTAATTATCTATTGGGTTTTGTGTCTTCGAATAAGTATTCCCTCGAGATCGCCATCAACAAAAAGTGGCTAGATAACCAAAAGGACTCGGAGGAAATCAAATACGAAATCACCAACATTTGTTTATTACAAGGAAACATACACAATGGTGCCATTGGTGAGAGTAAACCTTCATATTCCACCTAAAATGTAAGGATCTTGGAATGATAACAATGCTAAAATGCCAAAAGCTATGGTAGAATGATCCAAGGTATTGGATGGTGAATTAAGCTCGAGCGTTGAAGGCTTTCCACAATACTACCACATACAAGGCCGTTGACATCAATGACATTTCATAACCCTGAAAATGTAGTAGAGAATTATAGGAATGTCATTTACAAGACCATGAAATGAACCAACATTATTGAAATGGAAAATATGAATTGGTGCACATCTTACACAAGATCGTGATGGACTCAAAACAAGATTGGGATCACAAATTGATCGTCGCCTTATGGGCATGTAGAACCACTTACAAGATTTCCACCCACACCACCCCATTTTTGTTGGCGTTTGGTGTAAAAGCCATCTTGTTAATGGAATTTGAAGTTCCATCCTTGAAGAATGCCATTGATGAACAGTTCGACAATTCACAATAACTAAAGGATAGGTTGGAAAGGCTTGAAGGCTTAAGTGAGGCTTAGAGATTGGTGGCCCAACATGTGGAGACAACTCAAATGCAAAGGAAGGTTCATTTTGACAATAAGGTTAAAAAGAAAACCTTGAGTGTGGGCATGTGGGTCATGGTGCAAGATGCCAAAAGGTTGGAATTTTTGTGCAAGTTTGATGCCTTATGGACTAGTCCTTATATCATCAAAGAGGTGTTCCCAAACAATTCAGTTCAATTGAAGAAACTTGATGGTTTAGAGTTATCAACTTGTACCAATGGTGGTCAATGTAAAGAATACAAAGTTTGATAGAATTGAAAAAAATTCATGGTACTCATTTCTTTGGATCCATGCATTGTTCATGAATCACATCTTTGAGGCTTTCTCCTATGCCGAATGAACATAGAGGATTTAGGTTCAAGGCAAAGGCAACAAACTATGTTCTTCAAGTTATTTGAAATGTATAAATGTTCATCTCTGGTGGGTGGGGTAGTAGCAATGCTAAGTTCAAAGCAAGGCCACTAAACACAATTCCTTTGGAATTAAGGAAGTTATTTTTTAATTTAAGTAAAGATCATTTAGTTTCTCATTGTTTTCAATTTACCTTGTCCTTTATCCTTTCTATATTCTTTTATCATTATCTAGTAGTCCAAATTCGCTCCAACAAAAGAGGAAGGTGGGTTTCAATTTTTTCCACCTTTAGGTCGAAACTCATTCCATCGAGGGAGGAGGGGGAGTTTCCAACCTTTTGAACCTATCTTCTTATTATTCCAAACTTGTTCCATCAAGGGAGGAAGGATGGATTTGGAATTTTTTGGCAACAAGTCTAAGCCAACTCCATTTGGGGCGAACATCGGGTTCTTTGGTTTGTGGCAATGATGCAATTAGGTGTTTCCATGTGTAACTATAGATTCTAGGTCCATTTTATTCAACTAAATAGCATGTAGATGGTCACCAAATGTGAGCCCTACCGACATAACCATGTGCGATGATATCAATTTTCAAGAATTGCATAAGGGACATTAGGGTGTGATAAGGCTATTAGCGGGTTTTTAGCAATTTCATGTTAGTTAAGGGTGATGGGTGCGCATGGTTGTGTGGGAGGTTGTTTTTCTTCGGAATTTGATTATTTTCTTTAATAAAAGTTGGTAATCATAGTTTTTAAACTTCAATTGCGTGATTGGGGGTCTATAAAAGGTCGAGGTTAAAAGCAAACACTAAAATTTGTAATGTTCGACAAAATGTTGGTTTTGTTCTGGTACTTGGTGGATAGTTGTGTAAGCAAGGATGATTTAAGATTCTTCAAGCAATTAAAGGTTGTCAATGAAGGGCCAAATGGATATAAAATAATCTTCAAATAGTATAAATGTGTAAGATTAACTTGAAATAACATAACGATTAAAATAAATAATGTGATAGGGTGGAAATGGCAACATGGATTTCATGATGGATGAAACTTTTATTCAAGTTATGGATAAGCTCAACGAGGAGCTACAAGTACATGTTGAGTCCTAGGTTATGCCATAACGATAATTCATAACTGTAAGAAATTTAGGACGCATCAAATGGTGTGAATTAAATAATCTATCTTGTTATTAAGAAATAATTAATGAATCGAACTACACAACCAACAATAATGTCCAACGCCAAGAATTGAAGACCATGCAAAAATGGAAGTGTCTTCAATTTCGTAAAAACCTTCGTTGATAATTTCAAATTCATCACCGAAAGTGGGGTCAACTTGTAATAAAATCACCCAAGGTACGAGAATTTGAAAAATGCGATAATACTAAGTTCAAAGGGGTTCAACTTCAAGATGAGGGCGCACTTCTCACAGTTCAAGATCTTCATCATAATGGTGTTGGATCAATGTTAAATCTAAGGACGACCTACAGGGGCGATTTTTCATTCATTTATGCGGCTTGAAACATGTAAGACATGGTCATGCACAATGTTATGAATTAAAGGAAAGGAAAAAATCTTCAATCAAAATCAATTTAGCAATGAATGGAAAGCTTAGTACATCGAAATGCGTGATTACAATTTATAGGTCAAGGAAAAGGAAGGAAAGATATAAAGTACTGATCTAGAACCATGATAAAGTAAAACCTTAAAATCAAGGAAAAAAAGTTGAAGTAAAATTTGTTAGGGGGGAAAGTGAAAAAGGTGAAAAGGATGTTTTTGCTTCACCTTCCAAAAACATTTGAACCTTCCATTGGCCACCAAGTTGGCGTCTACCCTTGCCTCCTTCTTTCTCCTTCTCTTTAAAAATGTGAATTTCAATCATTTGGCTCTTTCTTTTCGAACATAGTTTTTGATTTGAATATTTGAAAACTTATTCCTATAAATTTCCTTGGGAGGAAAAAAATGATTGGTCTTAATATATATTGGAAAAGAAAGAAAATCACTACCACCAAAATGAGGTGCAATTTACTAGCTTAAATCACTATGGGACCTTAAAAGTGAAATAACTTCATTGCATTTTATTGGTTTCACCTTAGTGAAAGTTATTTCACTATAATATCGATTTGTAGACATCATGTTTCATTGTTAGTTAACATAATTCACTATTACAATTTACTATAGTAAATAGGTTTATTTCTATGTTTTAAAAAATATTTTATCTATGTTATTTTATGATACACCTTATATTATTTTAAGCTACTTTAGTTATTCTAACTTATATTTTATATTATTATAAGTTATTATAAATTATTGTACCCTAAATATTCATATATTTACCTTAAGGTATCTTAACTAGTTTATTATAAGCTTTTAAGTTACTTTAAATTAAATTATTCAACTAACTTTAGGTTATACCTTAGGTTATTTTATTTTAAATTAATATATGTTATTTCAAGTTATACTTTAAGTTATTATAAATTATTCTATCTTAATTATAATAACTTAAAATATTTTAAAATATAATATAATGACCTAAAGTTTTTAAAAATAAGAATAAAAAATAATAACCTATGAAAAATAATTTTAAATACCCTACAATATAATAACTACCAATAACATATGATATTATAACATAGAATATCCAACAATAATTTATAATACAATAATCACCAATAGTTGTAATATAACATATAATAACCAACAATAACTTATAATATAATAACCATTAATAAAATAGCCATCAATAACCACCAATAAAATAACCACCAATGACTTATAATGGAATAACCACAAATAACCATCAATAGCCACCAATAATCACTAATATAATACCAATTAATAATCACCAATATAATAGCCACCAATAATCATTAATAAACACCAATATCCACCAATAGAATATCCATCAATAACCATTAATGGAATACCCACATTAATCATTAATAAAGTAGCCATCAATAGCCATTATTATAATAGTCGTTAATAGCCATTAATAGAATAACCACTAATAGCCATTAATAGAATAGCCATCAATAGCCATTATTATAATAGTCGCCAATAGCCATTATTATAATAGTCGCCAATAGCCATTATTATAATAGTCGCCAATAGCAATTATTATAATAGCCGCCAATAGCAATTAATAGAATAGCCACTAATAACCATTATTATAATAGCCGCCAATAGCAATTAATAGAATAATCACCAATAACCATTATTATAATAGCCGCCAATAGCCATTAATAGAATAGTCACCAATAACCATTATTATAATAGCTGCCAATAGCCATTAATAGAATAGCCACCAATAACCATTATTATAATAGCCGCCAATAGCCATTAATAGAATAACCACCAATAACCATTATTATAATAACCGCCAATAGCCATTAATAGAATAACCACCAATAACCATTATTATAATAACCGCCAATAGCCATTAATAAGATAGCCACTAATAGCCATTAATAGGATAGCCACTAATAGCCATTAATAAGATAGCCACCAATGGCCATTAATAGGATAGCAACCAATAGCCATTAATAAGATAGCCACTAATAGCCATTAATAGGATAGCCACCAATAGCCATTAATAGGATAGCCACGAATAATCATTAATAGGATAACCACTAATGGAATAATCACCAATAGCCACTAATAGAATAATCACCAATAGCCATTAATAGAATAATCACCAATAGCCATTAATAGAATAATCATCAATAGCCATTAATAAGATAGCCACGAATAATCATTAACAGGATAGCCACTAA
>Ga0209208_10006835_pt1 | contig 15673 bp, 11 predicted proteins | sample S1TSphfallax_3_FD_187694 | JGI IMG/M metagenome (GOLD analysis project Ga0209208, IMG submission 187694) | Host-associated microbial communities from peat moss isolated from Minnesota, USA - S1T2_Fd - Sphagnum fallax MG (SPAdes) (version 2) | ecosystem: Host-associated > Plants > Peat moss >...
GTGAGCAACGCTTTTTTTCCGTCTCCTCTTTCCTGCCCCCTTTGCATTTTATCCCTTTTCAAAGCCCCAGTTCCGCTCGCTGTTTCGTCCCGAGTTCCGACGTCCTTTCCCTCCTCCTTTCTCGTCGCTGCTCTCCCCTGCATTCCTCCTACCATCTCTCTCTTCTGTCTCTCTCTCTCTCTCTCTCTCTCTCTTTCTCTTGTGTCTTGAGTTTGAGGTTTGTGAAGATTTTGTACTGTTTCGTTTGTTTCTCTTTTTGTATATATTCCCGCTGTTTTTTTTTGTTTTTTTTCCCGTCTTGTGTGCTCGTTTTCTCCTTTCTCTCTTCTGTCTGTTTGTTGTCTTTTTTTGGGCGGGCTTCGCTTCCCTCCTTTCCCACTCTGGGGAGGGCTGGAGCAGAACTTCAGGTTTTTAGGGGTTTTGAGAGTGTGTGGGTTTGTTTTGTGTAGGCGTGTGTGCGATAGTTAAGGCGGCGCTTGAAGAAAACTATCGAGGGAAATAAGCGCGTGTGGTTTGCACTGAGGAGGAGGAGGAGGAGAAGGAGAAGGAGGACGTTTGGGCTATATTAGGGTTTTGACGTCGGGTTCGTCTTTGTAGTTTGATGACATTCTGTTGCATGGAGTTGAGAAGATGATGCTTGTAATGAAACTGTACGAGGGAAGGAAGAAACAGCGATGGAGAAGCCCCCTTGACAGCTGAAGCAGTGGCCACGCAGCTTGGCCAAATCACCACTCCATGAGAGGGAAAAAAAGAGGACAGGGAAGTCCAGGAATAGGCGTTCTGTTGGCTTCTTAGCAGAGCTTCTGAGGTCCTTGTAGGTCACATTCTCTTTACGTGTTTGTTTTTACGCAAGCCTCAGCAGGTATTGGATTTATAATCCTTGGAAGAACTGGAGGAGATGGAAAATCTTGTCTGAACCCACAGTGTTAAGGAAACAATAGTCTGCCATTCTTGCACAGGCATAACGGTGGTGGCGGCAGTGCTCTCTCAACATTGTTTTTTTTGGGGTTTTTTTTCTCTCATTCATGTATGTGCCTGAAATTCGAGGTCCATAGAGGGATTCACAGAATTGGAATCTTTGAGCAGGCGGCAGTTGGTTGCCGCCATCTTGTGACCACCAGATGGAGTGCAACAAGGAAGAGGCAGTTCGAGCAAGAGAGATTGCAGAAAGGAAGTTTGCAATACATGATTTTGTAGGTGCCAAGAAATTTCTCATCAAGGCACAATCTCTGTTCCCAGATCTTGATGGCGTCAGTCAAATGCTGGCCGTTGTAGATGTTCACAGTGTGGCAGCAGTGAAAGTTGGGAGCAATGAGACGGATTGGTATGGAATTCTTCAGGTGATATGCTCTTCTCAATTGTTCTTTTCATTTCCCTTGCTTTGTGTGTTCCTGGTTGGCATGTGCTTTTCAACTCCAACATTGGCCTTGCATGTGTTCCCCCTCCTCCATAACAAACCTTTAAAGAACTCTGTCCCAGGGACCACCCTGAATATAGTCTATGGACTGCTGTTACAATGATGAAATACAAGCAAAACCGAGATACTCCTTACACCTCCATTGTGCAAACCCTAACATGCTAAGTGCAAATGTGTCCCCTCCCTGATCCATGGATGTGGATTGTGGTGCAGAGTGAAAGTAGCACTCAGACAAAGTTCTCTCGCATTCACATTAGTAGCAGGAGAATGTGATCAAGGAAACTGTGCTTTATAATAGCAAGGAAACACCATACTGCATGTTCTATCAGCATGAATTTGGGCTCTCCTGAAGCCTTGGATAAGTGGGTGTGTGCCAATTGGAGTGGGGATTTTTAGTTTTGTACCAGCTTGCTCCATATGTTTTACTGCAAGTTTTAGGAGTATAGGTGTGCTCCAAACACTCAAGCAAGTCTGAGAATCATGACAATGTGCTGCCATGGATGTGCATCAACCCATTTACATGTAGTCTTTGATTTGGTTGTGCATGTCCTAAACATTTCTTTGGATTTGCACAGGGACCAGACATGACCTTTCTTCTGTAGTAGCATATCAATAAGAATCCAGGAAGCTCTAGTCTAGCACTTACCAACCCTCCCATGTCGGCTAGCCATGAGACCTACTGAACTTTGGTGGATTATTTCTTGCCTGATCTGAAATATCTTCTGTGTTCAGTGATGTGTGTTGCATTTGGTGTGGAACCAACAGTCATGGAGATTGAGGATGGGGATGAAATTAGGGTTTTCTGACCTAGGATGCTTGTCTTATTGTCTGCAGGTGGAACCACTTGCAGATGATAGCTTGATCAGGCGACAGTATCGGAAGCTTGCTCTGCTACTGCATCCTGATAAGAACAAGTCAGTAGGGGCTGAAGCAGCATTCAAGCTCGTTGGGGAAGCCTTTGGTGTTCTCTCTGATAAGCAAAAGAGAGCAGGCCATGATATACGGTGCGGATTGAAGGTCAGTGCTCCCCAGCAGCAGACTCGTATTCCAGAGCCAAAATCACAGTTCTCAACAAGATATCATCAGCCACCAACTCACCCAAATGCACCCCCGAGTAACCTCACTTTCTGGACTACATGTCCAGTATGCCGCATGCAATACCAATATTTGAGAACTTACTTGAATTTCCAGCTTCTTTGTCAGAAGTGCAACAAGCCTTTTAGGGCCAAGGACATGTATGCACCCCCTCAAAATGGTGCAAATGTCCACACTTGGACACACTCCAGTTATGACTATAGTGGAAAGGGACCAGCAGCCACAGTTCCTCCAGCCCCTTCTTTCTCACAACAAGATTTTTTCTTCCCCACCCATGACAAGGGAAATGGGGTGCCAGTCACTGGGAATAGGTTTGCAGGTGTTGGTGTGGGATCATCATATGGCTATGTACCACCCACAACTGCTGCAGGATTTGCAGCTGGTGGGGTTGGAACAGCTTATAGCAATGTGCCACCCACAAATGCCACAGGATTTGCTGCCAGTGGAGTAGGATCATCCTATGGCAATGTACCACCCACAAATGCTGCAGGAGTTGCAGCTCATGTTGTTCAGGAGACCTTTCAAAAGGTCAGGAGAGAACGTATGGAGGCCGAGAGAGAAGCAAAGCGAAAGGAGAGGGAAAAAGAGAGGGATCTACGTAGGCAAGAGAAAGAGTTGCTGAAGAAAGTGAAAGAGGAAGCAAGGATAAAGGAGGCCTTAGCCCACTTGTTGGCAAAACGCAAAGATTCAGAAGCCAAACAAAAGGTTACTGAGAAGGTTGTGCCCAAGAAACGCAAGAAAAAGAGATTTGAGGAGGAGGAGGATGATGATGATGATGATGACGACGAAGATCAAATGTTCCAGCCTGCTACAAGTGGGGCAGATGGACTTGGATTTTCAGCACCAAGGAGGTCAAGGCGAGCGAAACAAAATGTTATGTATATGGTTGATCAGAGTGATGATGACCTGGAGGGTTTTCCACCATCTAGGCAGGCTGGCATGCACATGACTGCTGATGGGAAACCGAATGGAGAAGGAAGGGATGGGGTGGGAGAGACCAATGGGGAAGGGACACAGAAGGGAAAATTTGGGGTGATCGATGGGGTAGAAGTGCGCTCAAACACAGGTGAGAGAATGGATATGGGAGTAAGGGAGATGGATGACAAAGTAGGGACCAGCAGCAGTGCAGATATGGACGAATCACAGGAGAGAAGGCGCTTGGCAGAGGATTATAGAAGGGCATTGCAGGTTAAGCTCAAACAAACAAGAATTGCGAAGGAGATGTCTGCCAAATATGCAGGCCAAGGAGGAAATGATCTGGTGAAGGAGACCTTAGTGAAGGTTGCAGGAGATGTCAAAGGGTTGGACACTGGGAAGGAGGCACAGGCATCTCTGCCAAAAGCTGTTACAAAGCCCAAGACAGTTAAGCTTGAGGTGAATGTGCCTGCATCTTGTACGGATGATCTAAGTATTTCACCTGGGAGGCTCAGTAAGGATCATCTACCTCAAGTCGTTGTGCCTGATTCAGATTTCCATGACTTTGATGCTGGGCGCACAGAAACTGACATAAAGGCAGGCTACTTTTGGGCTATTTATGATGATCAAGATGGGATGCCTCGATTTTACTGTCGGATAAATAAAGTACAGCTGAATCCTTTCAAAGTCAGCTGCACATGGCTTGAGTCTTTGAGTCGCCCAAAACGTGGTACAACATGGCTAGACTTCTCAAAGCTGTCCCCAGCTGTAGGTGATTTCAAGACAGCTGGAGCTGTAGACTTTGACCAAATCAATGTTTTCTCACATTTAATGCCAGTTGAAAAGGGTTCATCAAAGAATCAGTTTAAAGTATATCCAAAAACTGGTGAGGTGTGGGCGGTGTACAGGAATTGCAACAAGGACATGCCAATCTTAAAGTCGAAAGCACGAGATAAGCTGCATTATGAGATGGTGGAAATTGAAACCAACTTTTCTGTGGTGACTGGTGGGGTAGGCATTGTGTCACTGATAAAACTAGATAATTTCAAGAGCCTTTGGAGGCCAGTTGGACCTGTGACTCAGGTACAAGATCTTTGGAGATTTTCACATAGAGTACCCACATTCCGAGTGAAAGGGGGTGAACACCCGGGGGTACCTGAGGATTGTTGGGAGTTGGACCCTGCATCTAGCGTGCTGAGTTGATTCTAGGGTTGGCTCATTTGCTTATTGCAGTGAACGAACAGAAGGCCCACTGCAAGACAGATATCTGCAACTAAGGTTGCACAACATGCCAAGTTTCTGCTTTGCGATTTTTGCTTGACTTGTCAAGTCACGGGTGCTGCTTTTGGCTGAATGCCAGCGAATGTAAAATCAAGGATGTCACTGGTGACCCTTTGTAGAACAAGTCAGAAGTCAGTTCCCAGTTGGAACATTTTAGGAGCCAAAGGTAGGGTGTGAAGACTAACAGCAGCCATAAAGACATTACACTGGGCTGGTGACACTCCACCCAAAATCGATTGCTTGGAATTCCCATATGATTCTGACCTAGAGGCTGAGACATTAGTGTGGCCTTATTGTCCTCTATTTTGTCCAATGATTTCTTGTGGAAGGTGGTTGTATTGAAGTGGTGAGGAGCAGAAAGGTCCATATCTTGAATGTTGTTGGATCATAGAAGCTGGTGCCAATGAGAGCTCTTGGAATCTTGCAATGTCAGGTGGCTACTGCACTGGCATTCTTTCTTCTGTGCCTGTTTATCTGTTTTGTGGTGAGTTTTTTTTGAGTCACACACTTCACAGGTCACTTCAGCAAGGCATGTGATGCTTTTGCAACACCCAATTCTTTGTAGATATCACCAGGCAGCCCTGAGTTCACAAGACAGAAATGCAAATATCTGTCTTACTGGACACTTGACTTTGAGACGCAAGTATTCAGAAGTAATGTGTTTTTGGTATGCATCCTATGCAGCATGTTGAGTCAGTAATGGCATGCCATTTCTGCAGGAGTTTTGCATCTCTGTATGGAGATTGTGAATAAAAACACTTGTTTCTGGGATCTTTGTAGATTATGAGATGCTGATCCGAAGAGTATCTTGATTCTGGGCCAGACTAATTTGATGTGTAAATATGAAAAGCAGTTATGTTAGGTTTCATGAAACCAGTGGCTTCTTGGACTTGAATTGTCCATATGTCCTCAACTCAGTACTATTCAAGTAGGCGTGATGAGAATGTCTTTGTTCCAATTTGGTCTACTCATGAAGTTCTGTGGGCTTGGGTCTTTGAGATCTAACTCCACTTGTGTAATGATTTGCAGGCAACAGGATTGTACTTGACATAGGACTACTTCAGTGACAGAATCTGATGTCATGCGTTCTTTTTGAACACTGAATGTGCAGCTAGTTCAGTGTTCTGGTGGGTTGGACTTGATTTTGACTGTCATACTTCTTCATGGCATTAGTAGAATCTGGCATAAGGATGGTCTCTGCCATTCTCTTTGGCATAGAGAGACCATCCTCTTTGGCATAACCACATGATTACCTCCGTGTGCAGAGGAGGGTTTTACAAACCAGATTCTGTCACTCAAGTAGTCCTATGTCCTGGGTATATTTTGTTGATGCAACATTATTGGTTTCAAGAAGGTTAGGCATTTGATTTTTAAAGACAATGCATCCTTCCATATTGGTTTTGTAGGTTTTTTTTGCACAATTTGTTTCTCATCCTTTATTTTCTTTTCTTCTCCTTCTCCCCTTGTTTCATCAGAGCTATTTCCTTTTGCCCTATTCTTTACTTTCCCTTTCCCTAACTATCAATTCTGTCTTCTACCTTTTATGCTCTTTTCTCCAACTCTTCCACACTTATTTTGTGTTGTGATTTCTCACACTGGCATTCTTGGTTTCTTTGTTTTTGTTCTCTTTTTCAATTTCCTTCTTCATGCGTCTCTCCCAACTTTGATCACACAACTTTCATCACACTTTGTTCGGCTTGCTCTTTCACACCTTACTTCTCACCTCATATTTCCTAATAAGGATGCAGTTGATGCAACTCATGTTCTCTCACTCCCCTCATTTGCAACTCGTGTTCTCTCACTCCCCTTGTCTCATTTGTTCCTAACTCAAATACAACTGGTCAAGCTAACATTTTTTTGTTTTATTTTCCTTTTGCATGTAGGCACACACCATTTCCTTTGCAACTCTCCTCCACTTTATTGTCACACTCCTACAATTTGGTAGTTAGGGAAGCTCCCACACCCGCATTCTTCTTTGCAGTCCTACAATATTAACCTTGGACAAGTTCTTCACCCTTGCATTTGATCAAGCTCAAACAATAATGTACCTCACATATTGGCACTTGACTTGCACCTCTAACTCCTACATCTTACAAAAAACACACAAAGAATCCTAAACTAAACATAAATGAAGGAAAAAAAAACGACACACAATGAAAAAAAGTTCACAAAAAGCCATAGAAAGAACAAGCAAAAAAATTGCAAGAAACAAAAAATGAAATAAAAATGCAATGGAAGTGCAAGTGCTAATTTTTCAACTTTCATGCCCACATTTGTACAAGGGTTTCTTTTTCCCAATTTTATTATGTAGACACACTAGTGATCATCCACAAGAGGAAATAGCTAAATTTGGCTATAGGTTAGAAAGGAAAGTATACAATTTAATAATTCTCTTAAATTTTTGCAACTTGATGGGAACCAATGATTTTTTGTTTCAATTTTTTTGATCTTGCATCATTGAGTAACATCCCAAGAGCGATTTAACATTAAATTGTGACAATTTTCTAAACGTATGTTAACAATTTTAAGAACTAGTTTTTAAAATGTTGTCAAACTAAAATTAGAATCCAAATGTGTTTTACCTCCCAAGACTTGGTGAGTTTTCAAAAAAAAGACCTATGGCTTAAATATGGTGATTTGAAAAATGATTTCCTCAATAACTAGGGACTTTGGCTCTTTCTTTTCACAAAATCCTTTGTATGAGTGACAATGGAATTTATTTTGTCATCACATGGCAAAAAATCACCAAGGAAAAAGGCCATTATAGTCATCATGTAACCTTCAATGGTGCCACTCCTCTAGGTCAAATGCTTTTCACTCTTTTGTTTTCTTCTTCAACAATGGTGTTTCTTCAACAAGATTGCTTGTCACTCCTCCTAGGTCAAATGATTTGGCCTTTTGTAACAATGTATGTTGTAATTTTCTAAGGATGAACATCCAACATGAAACTTTGCAACTTTGCTTGCTTGTACAAAATTTTGTACTAGAAGTGCCTATAATTGCATGAAATTCTTGCTTCAAGTTTCAATGAGTTGGTTTATTCTTATGTATGAAAATTTTAAGCATCGGGCTTCAAACTCGCATTCATTTGTTGATTTGTTGAATGATTTACTCATTAATTTGTTTCTTCAATGTTATATCTTTCGATAGTATAAGGCCTTAGGCTTAAAAAATTGTGATGTCATAAATTGCATCTAACATTGAAATTATGCATGAAGGGCAAATGGAAGCAAAAGTAGCTCAAAACTTGCTCTATATTCTATTTTGGGATTAAAAAAAAGTTAGATGAACAAAACATGGCAAAACAAAAAAATATGTTGAAAAAAAAATTGTGTCGAATATCAATAATCAAAATTTTCAACTTTTTTACTATTAATGCAAATTTGTCGCCAAGGCATTTTGTTGTTATGAAAGTTATTAGAGCTATTGTTGATGTGCATAGTATTCATGAGGTGTATCATGATTCATGCGACACCAACATGGAGGGGCTCAAAGTTGTGAGGGCTCCAACAACACAAGGGTGAAAATGGGATTTGTCATGTGTACAACCTAGAGCATGGCATTAGTAGTAAGAAGAAGCATGTGGCAAATGAGCATGGACTTGATTGGGCACCATACAAAGCTAACAAGATAAGTGCAAAGAGGTATGGGGATTCTTGGAAGAAGGCCCAAAAACTAAACACAATACCTCCATTACCATAAAATTTACCTAAACCAACAAAGATTCTAGGAAGATCTTGTTTTGAGGTAACAAAAGGATGCATGCCCTCAAGTCCATTATAGAAAACCTTTTACTATGACATTTGATGATACATTGTGTTTGTGAGTGTCTTTCCATTGGAGAAGCAATTCATGAATGAGCATTTAACATCAATGTTCATGAATACCATGAAAATATATGTATTGCCTGCTATAGCAAAGTGCGAACAATCATAATTTCATCATGTTTTTGCTACCCATTTGATTGTTGTACATGGTTGGTAAATATTTTTTATTCACACTATCTTTACTATACCCAACTAGTATGCATTTGAGATTTACCTTTACCCAAGGAGGCCAATTGTTTTGAAGCAAGTAAAAAAAAAGGTATATAAGTTATTACATAGCATATATGCATTTCAATCTTTTGCAATATATGGGCCATCATTCATGTGGTTATGATGAATTTGTTCACATTACGATGACTAACTATTGAATATATTTGCTTTTGACACCTTTTTTGGTGGGGGTTCATTACACTAATTATCTCGAACAAGATTCTCACTCTAAACTCTTTTAGATTCGACCATTATTTGCCGCTAATAAGAACGCTCTAATTTTTTTTCTTCATAAGTATTTTAAATTACCCTACATATACCTTCACGATAAGTATAAGATAAAAGGATGAAATATGTACACTAATAAGTACCTTTGCACTATTTGGGATTATATGAAGCACATATACATTTACCTGGATGAGATGTTTTTTGGCATTTTATAATTACGCTTAGAACACATCATCCACCCAAACCCATCATGTGGGGCTCTATTTGTGTCTACCACATCAAAAAAAATGTGCAAGTTCCCCCCCCCCCCCCACACACACACACATTGAACAATGCAAAGTGAGGATTAATTAAAAGTCGCACTACATGGACCAATCATTGTGACTTATTAACCAAAATCAATTACATTTTTTTCACCAACTCTTTTGGAAAAGCATTCTATTCCCATGCATATTTATAAGTCCAAATTTTGTTTCATACTATTCAAAGCTTGTATTTCATCTAAATTATAGTTTACACAAGCACTATATTGCTACTACAAGCATTGTATTGATTCAGGTTTTTCTTTAATGGATTTTGTGAGGTAGGTGGTCTGGCAATCATCCACAAGAGGACTTAGCCAAATTTGGCTACAGGTGGTCTGGCATTCATCCACAAGAGGATTTAGCCAAATTTGGCTACGGGTCAAAGGAAAGTAGAAAAAAATAGGAATCCTGGTATATTTTTGCGACATGCTGCAACCTATTGCCTGAATCTGACAATTTCAGATTTTATTTTGTTTTATTTTTCCCTTGAAATATGGCAAATGTGGGCCAGTTTTTCCACCCAAAGACGAAATCCTTTGTTGAAGTTGCATTGGCTTTTTTTTTTGGTCACCAAGTGACAAAAAATTCACACCAAAAAACATTTGCTGCTACCAAGTGGAGCTCTGCTCTGCTCTTTCTCATCTCATATATGGAGATTGATATACCCACCCAACAGAGGTGACTTCATAATCTCATCAGATAGCAGTTGCAACAAACCCATGAAAGGGGGAGCAGTTATGTTAGTTAGGCCTTCTTTAACAATCTGCTCCTCTCTCACTATCTCTACATCTTTTTCCAATGAGAGAGTCACATTTGTGTTTTTGTGGGAAGGAGTTTTTTGTGGAGTTTTGTTGAGGGATGAGGGTGTAGAATTTTTTGGATGCAGGAATGGCAGCTTTGATTAAGCAACTGCAGAGTAAAGTGGTGGTGGCCACAGAGGCAGTGGCAAAGCATGGGAGGGAGTACAACAAGCAGCTTCTGGAGAAGAACAAGCGCTACATAGTAGAGGAGCCGACGGTGGAGAAGTGTCAGGAACTTTCCAAGCAGTTGTTTTACACTAGACTGGCCAGTTTACCTGGGAGGTACAGAGGCTTATGGCAGGAATGTGAGTATGTCAAGGCAAAGATTGCACACCGTAATGATTTGCGACTGGAAGAAATCGGAGTCACCTTGCTCTTCTTGGGGGAATGCTATGCCTGGTTTTGTGTTGGTGAGATTGTGGGTCGAGGTGGAACAATCACTGGCTACAGACTCTAGATTTTATGTGGCCATTCTCTCTTTCTCTCATCTGAATATGAGCTTCTTGGAGGCAAAATGAAACTGTATACCTTATTAGGGACATGGTCTTTTGGATCAAGTCAATCATGCATAATCTGAAATCAAGCATCAGGGACATTATTAGATCCTGAAACATATATGCCTCTACCCTCAGAATATCACTTGTGCATTTGTATTTTGTTTTTTCTTACGGGCTTCAGTGATTCTCCAAGATCCACCTGGATTTTTAGTTCTAAGATCACATTGCAATTTTCTGTAGAAGCAAAACCCAGAGAGGTTTGAAAGTTCTTAGGGTTGGCAACTTGAGCTGTTGTCTTTCACTCAGAGAGAAATCCCGTTGTCTTTTTGTTTTGACTGTTCATCACAATTAACCATATGGTCAGAGGCAAAAAAGGATCATAATTGCATCATGAACCACCACATGGAAGGGTCGATCACAGCTCACACCATCCAATAGGTACATGCCAAACCCATGAACAAGAAGCAGCCAAGATGTTGAGTTTTCAATAAGTTCTTTAGAGAAGAAAGGGAGAGGAATATCAGATACTGAATTATGTTCTAGTGATATTGATGAAAGACCTGCAAAGCTTTCATGCCAAAAGGCAACCACCAAAAGACCCAATTCTCTTTGTGGCTAAAGTACTAGGTAGCTAAAATATGATCACACTCCAGGGTTTCCATCAGGGGTATTTTGCTTAAGAATTGTGTTCTTCACAGTCTGGGCAATGAAAGAATGAGTCAGTAATCCACATATCCATGGCACTGCCACTTGAATGCCACTAACTGTGACATGAAGGCTATGTGAGGGCCATTGCTAGTGCATTGAAAAGCTTGCATATTGCAGAAATTTGCAGAATTACTTATTCAGTGCAGTGTTTGATTCTCATGCAGTAATGTGGATATGCATGTTGCTTGGAGTCTTTTAGATAGATGCAGTACCAGATTCTGATCATCTAAATCTGATTGAGTGGACCGACATAGATGATGCTCATTGCAGGAGGCAGCAGTGTTCAAGCCGATGCTCTCAACAAGATGAAGGGATTGTGACATCAATGATTTGAATCATTTGGACAGAATTCATGATGCAAGGCGAGGATGGAAGAATTATATTGTCTTCATGTGCAGTAGAGCATTGTCTGAATCCCTTCAAGGTGGAGTCTTATGAAAAGCAGATTTTTCAGCCCTTCCTTCCTTTACCAGGTTTCTCTACCCTGAATGCCAAAGCGGTATTTGGTGCAACAGAACATTTTAGATCAACTCTTGTGAAATGTAGCATTTTCCAAATCCCCATCAAGAGAAGCAGCTTGTAAGTTCCTCCCAAATCAGATCTGTCAGCACTGAATTGCCAAGCATGGTGAGGACAGACACATTTTAAGTTACCTCGTGTGTGGTACTACAACATACTCCAATCTCATCAAGACTCCACTTTATGAGAAGTAGCTTCCTCCTTTACCAGGTTTGTGAGCACTGGGTACTGAAGCAATTGAAAGCCTGGTCAACGTGGATGGTTAGTTGGCTGATTTTTCTTAATTGTTTATCAATTTGAATTAGTTTTTTCATGCTTTGATCTGCCCTATTTTTCACTCTGCATAGAAATATACTCCTATGTGACATTCATTTTTGCTTACTTTCAGTAAAGATGATTTGTTGTTTTCATTTTGTTGTTGAGCATTAATCTTGTTGCCACTGCACGTTTTACAATAGGGTATGGGGCCACCATGTTGGCAAACAAGATTGATAGATGTTTTTGATTTTATGATGAGAGTTACAAGCACAAGGTCTCCCAGTTCAACCACTGCATCTGTAGTGGTCCTCGCTTCTTTGAATTTGTTTTTGATTTTATGATGAATGCTTCCAGCAAATGTGTTCATTGAATTGCTGTGCATGCAACAGTTCTTGATGATTGATTGTTGGTTTTCAATTTAGGATAAATGCCTTGAATACACCTGCTAGTACAATTATTGCACTTGCAGTAGTACCTGAAATTGCAGTAGACATGAAAGAAGTATTGACAATTAGGCATTTCAATGGCAAGAAATTTTTCCTTTGGAAATTTCAAATGGAATTCAGTTTTCAAGCTTGTGATCTCTGGACCATTTTAAATGGTGAATTTAAGCATGATGATGCAGATGATGAGCCTACTTGGGATAAGGAAGACAAACACACAACAGTAAAATATCATCACCGTTGTTGATGAAACACGCATGCAGCAAATCGTTAATTGCAAGAGTTCAGTCAATATGTGGGCTAACACCAATCATGTTTTGCAAGCAATGCACTAAGGAAAATGTGACTTATCTTATGAAATAGCTCCACAAGCGCAGCCTAAAGGAAGGAGGTGTCAGCTCTGTTCATCTTACCAGCCTTGGTACTATTTTTTTGTCACCAGAAGGATGATATGGATAAGCAGATCGATGATCTTGATATGATGTCAGAAATTCAAAGTGGCCTTCCTAATAGTTTTGAGTCCTTACTTGCATGGGACAAAGCTTCTAAGTTCGAAAGACGCTTCAAAACTTTCAACCATGCTTGCTCAAGTGAGAGACTGCACTTCAGGATAAAGTAATTTCTTTTGATGAAAGCTACCACCACAAGATATTACACCAAGCCTCATGTGGAGCTTACTCCAGAACAATGCAAAGAATGTCAGGATCGGATAGTTGAGCTTAAGAAGAGGACAACATGTTACAATTGTGGCAAGAAAGGCCATTGGTTTGGTGAATGTCTAATTTGCCTATGTTGTAACCACCATTTCTTCTTGCACTCTACTCAACACTGCTTTTGCTATTACATCCAGTATTTCTTCTGCTTCTTTCAAGAGTATCTATGCTGATGTTGTTGTTCCGTGGCACTTCTTTTGCTATTGTAACTAGCACCTCTTTTGCATATGTTGGCAATGTTTGTGCAAATATTGTTATACCCATCACTTCTTCTATTGTTGCAACTAACATTTCTTTTCTACCTATTGGCAATATTTGTGTTAATGCCATTATTTCAAGCACTTCTTTCGTTGATACACCATACAACCTTGAACTTAAGCATAATTGACTTGCCCATATAAGTTGTGCCATGATTGCAAATATAGCTAAAGGCGCCTTCACATTTAGTATTAGGATCTCTAGTGGTAGGAGTCCTAACACTTAATTAGTCCTTAACAAAATGCCATATGACAACTATATATATAGTTATGACCCTAGATTAGGGCTAGCTAGCACCAAGGGTGCATTCACACAATGCCATAGTGTTACGGTTTCTTATTTTAAGAAGTTAAAAGTTACTTGCCTTTAACAATCGTGATTCACACATGGAATCCTGTGGTAATCAAGAAATTCTCATAGGTTCAATCAAGCTAGCATGATATTACTCCATCCAACTTGAGTTAAAAAACAAGGGATGTTTATTTGGGGTTCATGTTACTTTGTTGAGGGGTAGAATTGGCACTTCCTACCAATTATGCTTCTTGACCTTTATTTTTAGGCCAAGGGAATGAATCACCCCAAAATAATGTCTTTTGTCTTTGGATCACAAAAGGTCTTGGGTTCAAACCCAATGGTGTGCAAATGAAACTCATGTTGGCTTGTTAGCAATGAGCTTGACTTGGGGGTGCCAATGGCATGTCAAGTCGAATCTCCTATTGTGTTTCCAAAACCCACACACACATATATATCAATGTCATTTATTTATCAAATGAAACACATAAAAACCTTTAGCTTTATCATAATCAACTCATTTCAAAAAAAAATTCCTCATAAGACATGTATAAGCATCTTATTAGTCTACGGAAAAGAAGTTTTTCAAAGGCTTTTAAAATTTTGGAATCGGGCCACACTTTTTACATCACCCCATGGACATCCCAACAACTTATATTTCATAGTCTAGGTTCAATCAAGCTTTCAAAAGGTTAGGGTTAAATAATTAATTTTTTTAATTCCATCCTATTAGGAACATGTAATCAAAAAAAATTCATACAATTTGGTGTTAGGAAGGGTCATATTTCAAGATTTCATGCAATAGAAAGAGAAATCATACAAGTTATCCCCTTTGTTTGTGCATTTTATGCATTTGAATCTCCTTTAAATTATAGTCATTGTAACTGTGGTGGTGATGTCACAGTCATGCCATCTACCATGGGAACTCATAAAGGTGATCCTTTAGGAGGGGCATTATTTGCCTTAGTTCACCTTACATTATGAAAAAAATGGGTGTTTTGTAATCAGCCTTGCAATTCAAATTTTGAGTTGTAAAGTTACAACTCATTGTATATTCAATGCAACTCATTGCAACTCAATTGCAACTATGTTAAAACAACTCATTTTCAACTATTATGTAACTCCATTATAATTGCACCCATGATGTCATGCTAATGTCATTAATTGTTATCCATTATTAAAATCTAACACGTGGCACAATAAAAAAAAATCACATGGCATATTGTTAGGTACGTAGGTAAGAAAACAAAAGATTAAGTCAACTAAATAATAGCCATGAAATTATTATTTTTAATTTTATGTTTTCCTTTTAAGTTAAACTTTTTTGAATTCATCTCAAAATGGCACTTGTATTTTAATGTGAGAAATGTAGAAAAACAAGCCTTCTTTATATAATTTGTAACATGGGGTTTGAAGACAAAACATATGGGTTAAATTTTTTAGTTACAAATTAAGTTGCAATTGAGTTACAACTATAACACTTAAACGCTCAAGGCAAGCCAAAATCAAGGGGAGGGCTCCATTGTTTTTGGTGTCCAAAAAAATTTTGAACCCCTCTTATTGGCACATTTGGGGCATTAAAAATTGCCAAAAATGGAATAAAATTGAAAAAGTTATGCCCCCCCCAAAGTAAAACGGATCAAAAAATTAAAAAAACAAACCACTGAACACTATAGAGGCTAGTTACCAAACACTTAAAAAAATCCTTATATGTTGTTCTATTACTATTAAAATTCACTTTAGGTGGTGCTCCTATAGCATTTTAAATTGTTTAAAATGAATAAAACATAAAAAAGTTATGAACTTTGAAAGTAGGAAGGGTCCAAAGAGGGAAAAAAAGGAAAAAAAGGTGTTTTGGTAATTTGGAAAACTTATTTATCTTTTGTTTATGTTTTTATTACTCCTTTT
>Ga0209208_10006836_pt1 | contig 15669 bp, 10 predicted proteins | sample S1TSphfallax_3_FD_187694 | JGI IMG/M metagenome (GOLD analysis project Ga0209208, IMG submission 187694) | Host-associated microbial communities from peat moss isolated from Minnesota, USA - S1T2_Fd - Sphagnum fallax MG (SPAdes) (version 2) | ecosystem: Host-associated > Plants > Peat moss >...
AATATATATATAAAACAATAAAAAAAATAGAAAATACATTAAAATAAAAATAAAAAAGTTAAAAGTTTCTAAAACATGAACCAAGGTGGCCGAAGGTCACGGGCACCCACTAGTACCATATAAAGGACCGTCACTATTATTGATTAGAATCTCTACATTGTTAAAAACAATTTCCCACAATTAGGGATTCCCATAGTTGAAACCCATTGAAGTAGTTGAGAGGGGGTGCACTGGTGGGTGTTGGTTCACTATTGTTTTTAATTATTAAAATGTATTCACCAATACAGAACCAAGGACAATGAACTCTACCTATTAGTTGCCTATCATATTTGAGATTACTATCTTGGTTTCCGTACCCAATTGCTCCAAAGAGGGAAAACTAGTTTTAAATTTTAAACATGTTATTTCTACTAATAGTTTTGAAGCTTGGAAGGCCACTAGAATTCAAGCTTCTTCATCTTTGATATATCAATGTGTAGGAACATTTTGAAGGGGTGATAGGTCAATCATGTTTTAACTTTTGGGGAGGTTTAACTTTCTCCTACTCTTAAGAGAAAACACTTTTAGTGACACTCAAAACTTGTGATGACTATTTTTTCATATGGTCATGTATATTGGTTTTGAGTTGTGTAAAAAATCAAGTTGAAGGTGAAAGCATATTACAATGACCTCTTTATGTAATCACATTATATTTGTTTTTGGGTGGTGCTTTGGGCTTAAAACATGTTAAAATTAAACAATCTCACAATGTTTTTGTGTATTATGGTAGAACATAAGCTAGGCAAAAAAATAGATTTTTTTTTCTCTATTTATATTATGGTAAGTTGGAATAGATTTATACAAAAAATACCATGTAATTGTGTATTTGTAAATACATTTTTTAAATGATTGAAATTATTTTAAACCTTTATGAAATTTGTAGTATCTATTTCTTATGTGATTTCACATATTTTGAACCATGTTTGTGAACCATTTGAAAAGTTTGATCAATTTCATGTCATAAATGGGATTTTCTCAGGTTGTTGACCATACATTTTTGGTAAATTGAAATTTTAATAAACAATTGTTTTGAAATGGAAGGTGACAAGTATTGTGAGGTGGGCCAATGCATAAATTGCATTTCAAATGTTTATTTGAATTATCAATGAAGCCAAATACTAGAATTGTTAAAAAAATCTAAAATGATTTTTTTATTCATGTGTATACCATAAAATACCAATGGTCCATTGAATTAAATCATTCTATTTACTTATTTATTCCAAAGAATATTAATTAGTAGTAGTTTTGTGAAAATCATAATTGTAAGGCCCAAACATCAAAATCAAATGCACCACATTTTGTGAACAAATATATTTTACATATATTATAATAAACCCAAAATAACTCAAAAGAGTCATTATAGTGTGGTTTTTCCCCTCAATGAAGATTGACTTTTCAAAAACTCATACTCAACATCAAAGTATTCACAATTGTTAAATAATATTTGTAGTATGAAAGGTCAAACTCTTTGGGTAGGCATTGATAACTGTGTAGAAATACAAATTCAAAGTCATTTGTCCTCATGTGTTGAACACAATCAATTTATCCTAAAATCTATTCCCCTAAACACTAAAGATCAATATAAAGTAATGTCAAAATCTCATGTATAATAACATGCATATCAAGAATGCATGGAAACACAACCAAGATGCAAGTATGTGTAAAGGTACACCAAACTAAAACAAACTCAAATTTGTGTGTCCATGATTCTAAAAGTGGCATCCTATATTGAATATGTGTTACAAAGTTGTTTCTCCATATACTTGAGTCAATGTTGTGAGCTTTTTCTATTGAGACCTTCACAATAATGAGAAATGATGTATTTCATGACCCCTATTGTTGCAATTTCAAATGAAAATGACAATCTACAACTTGAGTGTGAAAAAAATGTTTTCTTCCAAATTGAATTAGACAAATTGAGAAAAATTACAAATTTATTCATTAGACATCCTTTTCAAAGAAAGGGCTTTCCCATGACAATGAAATATATCGGTTAACATCTTTTTTACATTTCTACAATCCAAAAAAGTTCATGTGTGATACAGAACTTGAGAACTAGCAATTGTTAGCTCTTGTATATCTAGTTATTGTTATGTGAGAATGGAAGAAATAAATAAATGGATACAACCAACTTACCATCTTGCACCCATGTTCCCTTCTCTTGCAATGCTTGTAATTACCAATTATGTCATCTAATAGTTCCTTTTGTTGGGTGATCCTTCACATGACATTTACTTAACAAGAGGAAAGGGAGAATGGGTTGTAAAATTGATATTTCTATTTCTTAACAAAGAGAGACAACATTTCAAGATTGGAAAACCTTTTTCTAAGATAGATGACTTAGGGGATTACAAAATTATTTACAAGATCATGATGGAACATTAGTTGCTAATGGACAAGTTGATTGGAAGCGAACCAATCTAGTTCATTCAAAAATCATCTAAGATCATAAGGGAATCATTAAAAAGAAGGGACAATCAAAGACATCCATTTCAAATTGAAAGACACCTTTTTCATTACCTACAATAGTTCCAAACTAGACTAAAGTCTACAACTTAAATTAGGTCAATTTTTTGAGGAAACTAAACAATACATTTTTCAAGCTATATATATATATATATATATATATATATATATATATATATATATTTGTCACATTCTTTAGGTCAAAATTTTGCAAGCTTTGTATACACAACCCATGAAAATACCAACACCACACAAGACTTGTTCTGGAAATATACATCATTTTGAGGTCAATTACTTCTTCAAGTGTCACATGTAAAAGTATATGAAAAATTGACAATGCATTGACGACCAACTTTGGTTGGCAATTGATCAAGATGGGTAGTGGTGACACGAAAGGGTGGAAAGGATTGAAGGTGCACCCCATCTCTACAAGTTGACAAGTAGGTTTGAGGTCCTTAAGGTAAAAAGAGGTCCATGTGAGTGATTTGGCTATCTAGGTAATCTTCATACCTATGACTTCATCTTAAACCCTAATTTCCCAATCTTTACATATCATCCTTATTGAAGTGTGATGAATTGCAACACCAAGTGCATCAATGCCCAAATTGAACATAGAAAATCAAATACAATGTGCATTATACAAAGCTAGTAGTTTGAACGTGTAAAAAAACATGAAACATAGAGGGGAAAGATAAGTACATGTCAAATTCATTAAAAATAAACCAATAGTCGCAATGAAACTTGGAAATTCCTAAGATTTGAAACCACCAATTTTTTTCATTTTTAAGATGCTATTACTATGATGCCATTACATGGTTCAAAATGTATATAAATAAGGTGCCATGTTTCCATAAAAAATTCAAACATGTTTTGCTCACCTATATCCACAATCTTGTATTCAAAATTTAATTTGTTCATTCACACCTTGTCTTCCCTCATGCACTGCATATCCATCTTCTCCTCATTGGTGTTGTCATCAAAATCAACTACTCAACAATGTTATCCAAAGTGAACCAACACCCACAAACACACCATGAAGGATGGATGGTGACTAAACAAAAAACATTATTCAATTGGGTTCCAATTCTTTAGCTAACCATTGTAATGAGCTCAATTTTTGTTATTATTACCTAACTACCAACAACCCACTAGCACTTACCAATGTATTGACCATCCTATTTAGTACCATAATTTACCTTCACCATTTACACTTTTCAATGAATTTTTTTCATTTTTTCAGTCCTATTATAATTTTTTAAAATTTGGCTATAGTTTAAATGAAAAAAAAATTCAACAAGTAGGTACTAGGTACCTACACAACATGATATATAGTAAGAATGGTTAGTATGCACAGAACTTATTATATCTATGCAAACCATGAAAAATACCCTATTTATTACTTTAACAATTAACCATTTTTTTTTGGAATTGTTACAATGTTGTGAATAGTCCAAATTTCCTAATAAAAAAATGTTTGAATTTTCAAAACAAATTGGAATCAAATAACATTTGACAATAATGTGTGTGAATTTGTTGTTACATACAATTTTGTTTGTAACTAATTGAATTTTTAAAGACCTAATTAATGTGTGAACATTTTAAACAAATTATCAAGCAATGGTTATGTGTAATATTATAAATGGAAAATTGAAAGGTACATCCATGAAGCTAACCTATAATGTTTGTGAATTACAACATCAAGGTCTTGTTTTTTTGGTTTGAAATTCAAGATGTATATGAAAATTGGAATGAGTAAACTTAGTATTTAAAATTTGAGTTATGAATGTTAGATAATTCTTTAAAAGGTAAGTTTAGTTAGTCTTACATCTAAAAGTCATCATAATGTGTAACAGATGCCATATTGTTGTTGCAAGTATATTGGGGAGGAAATGGTTTCAAAAGTGAAGACTTGTAAGGTGTGGGTGCTTGTATTTGACATGCTTTGGGATAAAATATTTTACCCAATGGTGAATTCCAAGCCTTACATGGAGTGTTGTTCCAACTTTCACTACATGGAAGCTTATGGGAGGTATTGTATTTTGAAAAATTGATGGAATTTGGAGATGGAGGTGTTTGAGTTCTATTGTTTGCAAGTTCACCATGAGTGTTTCTTAAGCTTTTTTTCCAAATCTGCACAATCCAAATTACAAAAGTGCATATATTATATTGTTCAAGGTTTTATCTCTATTCACAATATTTGACAATCCATAGATTTAAGTTGTTCAAAACATGGAACATTGAAAAAAAAATTATTCATATGACATAAATATTACAACATTGTGTGCACAAACTTGGCATGATACATTCAAATTCAACAACCAATAGTTTGGGGCAAATTTTCATACCAAATTTTAAAATATAGTTCTTCAACATCCTTCAACACAAGAATGAATTTTTAACTACTTTGAGTACCAAATTTAACATGTTATTTCCACTATTCATTTATACTTCTCAAATGATTTGGAATCAAATTCATTGTTGGCCTTTAATACATTTACAACTTGAACTTTCAATGTCTTTTGGTATTGACTTGGATTAATTGAATTACTTGACTAAATTACCACAATGATTATGTTGGGATGATATTGTATGTATTCGAGTTATGTTAATAGTTCAATCATGGTAACATACATACAAAAGTGTATATATATATATATATATATATATAGTTAAGAATTGAATTTTTGGTGAATTACAATAATTTTCCTTATACAACTTCATACATATTAAACTTGATTGCAAGCCTTGCAAATAGTTTGTCTTCATGGAAATTCTTTTGCATATCATTCACCTATGCCTTTTATGCATGCATTTTCTTATGATCTAAAATTTTGCGTAGTTTTTTTTTCCCCCAAATGACACCATGTGTTTGAGATTAAAATTGAATGTCATTTGTTGCATATAAGTACTTACTTGGTCATGGAGTAGGGGAGGGATGTGACTAGTACACAAGCAATCAAGTGTATTGAAACAATTAGGATGGGAAACATTTCTTGCACCCCACTCCTTCATTGTGTTGGATTTGGCTTGGGGGTTGAATTTTTGCATCCTTACACAATTGAATGATACCCTGCTACTAGTGCATGAATATGATGAAGAATCCACACTTTTAGGGGCCTTGCAAATTTCATATGAATATGATTTTTTTTTCACTTTCTTTTTTTGATATTCCTTGAACGTCATATTGTTGTTGATGTTATAAGTAGACTCAAAATCCAACATTGTTCTTCCATCTTTTGAAGATGTGTTATTAGAATTGTTTGGTTGTTGTTGATCACTAGAGGAATGAGAATGGTTAGAGCTTGTTTTGTTGTTGTAATTGTTGGGGCTTGTGAAAGTAGGAGAAGTTTGACAAGAAAGTTGGTCTTGATCAAATGTAGATATTGCACCCATGTTGGTCATTGAAGAAGACAAAGAACATTCATTTTCATGAGGTGTGGAAGAATTTGCACAATGTCGTGTAACATGGTCTCCTATAGAGACTATTTTAGTTGTTTGTTCAGGGGTAGCATTGGGTTGAAGGACATTGATGAGCTTTTGTAGTGCATACTTCACATTCATGGTTGCATAAGCATTAGCATAACTTTCTTTGTAGAACTTCCCCATAAGTATATGCAAGTTGTTCCTTGCTTTGGATAAGTTATACATAGGGTTTGTATGTTTCTTTCAACTTGTCTTCATACTAAAACTACAATAAAAAGAATTCTTTTAGATTTGATCTAAAATCCTTTGATTGGAATAGGGGATGTAACATCTATTCCAATCTAGAATACAATCTTTGTTTTCAAAGATTTCAATCTTAGGTTAGAGGAAATTTGAAAATTTTAGTCGCAAAGAACAAATTGTTGAAAATCAACAAGCTTAAGTCAAGATAGAAACACCAAATTTGAGCACAAAAAGAAGGTGCAACCTAATGTGGTCAAACTTGTGCTAGGTGGAAAAGGTCTTTCTCATCACCCAACAATTTAACAGTCCTTGTGGTGGAAGGAAGTGGCAATGAAAAGGGAAGTGGTTTGGTGTGGAAGGGTTATGTCCACCACAATCTTATAATTGATGTCTGTCCATGATTTCAAGTGTCATTTCCTTTTACATCCTTCAAAATTCTAAAATCAATTTTGTTCATTATTTTTTTAGATGTTATCATTATTTTGTTTCCATTCAAAATTTGTGTGAAAGTTTGTGCTACTCCAAAAATTCTTACACATGCACAAATAGGGAAAAGGAAAAAGAAGGAAGTAAATTACAACCATGGAAGAGGAGGTAATACTGATCGGGCTATCTTTGAAGTACTTTAAATGTTTTGAACTTCTTTCCAAATTTTCTACCAAGTGCAATTCTTTTGATATCCATCTCTTCCATTATTTTTCTTTCCACCTTTTTTTTTGTTTTTGATGCTTGAAAATAGCTACCCTGTCCAAAAAAATTTGGGGTTTACTTAAGGTGGTTGTTGGTCTAAATTTTCAAAAATCAAATAATATGAAAAAATATTGATTAAATGGGCTATGATGATATATTATATCATTAAAAAAGTGACAACTATGTTTCCATGAGTTTGTATTGTCTCTAGGTGCTTTGTGAAGCCTTAAATCTAAAGTATTTATGCTTTAAAATGATTTTGTGATTATGTCTTTCACAATGACATGTTGAATACATGGACTGATGGTTGTGTGTTATTGAAGGCATGGTTTAGGTGGTTTCTTTTGTTGATTCAATTCCCTAAACATTATAGCAAAGCCATATAGATAGAAGTGTTTTAGAGCTAGCCCTTCTTGGCCTTTCATAGCCATCAATAGTTCAAATTGAATTATTACCTAAAAGAGGTCTTGACAATGAGCCAACGCTTACCTAACATACTTTTTTTTGAGCAATAGCTACAATTGTTTTTGTCCAATTAATTTTATGGCCTTCATTTTCTACCATCTAACCCCTCATTAACCACAAATATAGTTCATTGTTTGTGATATGGCCAATGCCATATATCTTCCAATACAACCTCTTTGACTACGTCTCGTGATCCTTTGACAATAATGGGTTGGTTGTTTTGAACTTCTGAACATTGCTAGAAACTTGTGCAATGTTAGCAGTGGTTACATGAACATATGTAATTTCCCCTTTAGGTTCTAGTCCCTCATTTTATAGCCCCTTGACCTCTACAAAAAAAAATTCATATTGTAACTTGTAGTCCACCCAAGGCCATTTGGGGTATTTGTCCTTCTTTCGAGGTTTCTCTTCATGACCTAATTCCAATGTCCCCATCATGACTTGCAACTTGATATTGAATTTACACATGTTGCCAATTAGTTAATCAACATGATTAGACAACTACATAAGTACCCATGAGCATAAGAAACCATGAAAAGTAGCTAACCACAAGCAATTGTTAACAATTTGTATGATATTAGTAATCTTGTGGTGGTAATAAAGTTTAATGCCCACATGATAACATTTTAAAAATTTAAAATGGATGGTACTAATGCCTTAAGAATGTGATCACTCTTTTCTGAGCCAACTAGATAACTATTCATGTAGCCACCCAATTTGTAAATTCATGGAGTCAATAACATTTGAACTGCATCCATAACCACTGTCTACAAATATAAATGCACATAACCAAATTTAGACAATGTATTAGATTACTAGATTTTCAATTTCATCTTCAAGCTTGAATCTACTAATCAAAATTATTAACAATTGTTTAACCAATCAAACACTTAATCTTGATTTTCTAGACTTCATCAATCTTAGGTTCCATTTTGCAACATATGTAGAAATATTACAACAAAGATTGATTTAAAAATGGTTTAAAGAATTGTATTTGTATTCTTGAAGAAATTGATGACTCTTTTCTTGAAGCAACTAGACAACCACTAATTAATAATGACATAAACACCTAACTTGTTATTATGCATTCAAAGTGTGGTCATGTGAACACATGAGCATGCATTTGTAACCATTGTCCATGTAGTTATACACCTAATTGAAGGTATATAAATTGTGTCTTCTTTAATAGACATCACTTTGAGTTTCAAAATCAATCATGACTTTAGTAGTCATCTAGGAACATAAAGAGTATGTACTCCATGGGGCATATAAAAACTCACTGTAGTTGGCAAGGAATCAATCAACAACCTATCATTTTCCAAGGACAAGACCCCTTGTTTACACGGTTTTACAAATGATTATCTCGTTTTGGACTTTATGGGCAATTGTGAGTTAAAGTGGATCAAAAATGACATTTGAGGATTCCATAAAAGTACATTTTTGTAGTGTATTTTGACAATGACAAGTGGCATTGTTGTCCATGCCTAAACCACATTTGATTTTTTGAAATTGACTTAGGGCCACTATTTTGCTTATGTATACAATCATTGTTCATGAAAAAAAAAAGTTTCATTATCATATCAAAATGAACTTTACAAAATTGGTGTATTTTGTGACTTTCAAAAGTCCATTACAGTACATTTCATGTTATGAAATGATATGGAAACTTGCATTTGTGGTTCATCAACATGTCATTGAATTTTGAAATATATATAAATGTTGTTCATTAAGGATTTTTTAATTTAGTGAGTCCATATGCATAATATTGCAAGATAGTTTCACAAAAAAATATAGACAAAAAAATCCCCCAAACATTATATTTGATCATTTACATATATATATATAGTTATTCAAAGTATTGAAATTGAGTCCTTTTTCAGTATATGTGTGGACAAATTTATCATTTAGGCATTTGAACATGAAGGGGTGCAGGAAAAATTGTACAATCTAACTTACAATTACCCTTATGAAGACAAGCCACATCTATCTATGAAGAAAGGTAATTTGTTTTGTTTTGTTTTGCATCACAAACTTCCTTGCGCAAAATTTCAATATGATTATAATGAATCATTAGATTTATGTTATTTATTAAGGTTTTTTCACATCATTGTTGTGCATTTTTCACTTTATTACTCTATTGTTGATAAAATGTTTGTTGAAAATATATAAACATAGTGAACAATGGTTCTGATTTATTAATTCCATGATTATGATGATGAAAAGAATAATGGTTTGTCATTTTACCATTATTTTCATGACACAAATGTAAAATTTTACCATTCAAGGATACTTAAAATATATATCATTTTAAGGAATAATTATGTTTATGTTGATACTATGATAATAAAATATGATTTTAGCATTTGTTGAAATAACTAAAAAATGATATTTGATCCAAATTACATTATATACCAGTTTTCATTATTTTGATATAATTATTTTTCCCTAGGAAGTTTGTGACGTGTAGTTATGAGATCCACCAAACCGAGATGTTCTAGATTGTGTTCTTGGTGTTTTTGGAAAGCTCTCAACAAGGAGGGGTGCACATGCTTTGTTCCATGATGTTTGAACTTGTGGTGCAAAAGTTCTTGAATATTGAATGATTTTTTCATTGAAAATTATATTAAACCGTAGCTAGAAATTTTGGAGGTATTTGAATATGCCTTTCATGTTGCTGGAAAGATCTTGATGAGAAAGATTTAATGGAATTTATTTGGTAAGATTTGGATTTAGAATGTGGGAAATATTGATTTTAAAGTGGTTTCTAGTGCTAAAAATTAAAATAAATTCCGAAAAAGCAAGTTTCGAAAGGAAAAATCAGTTGAAGCCGTGGTAACACTTGGGCCAATGGCACAGGCCACATTAATCAACATAAGGAAAGAACTTGGGCTTAGTACAAGCAATACATATTTTGATGAAAATGATGACTCCACATTGGCAATGAGTCATACAAGCAACCTATCATTAACAAAGGACACATGACCACTTTATGGACATTTATACAAGCAACTTGTCATTTAACAAGACATGAGCTCCTTACTGACATTTTTATAATAATTAGTCTATCTTTTATGGACTTTGTAAGGATAATCTACTTTAACATAAGGAATGAAAGGATTTAGCAAATAATACATGCCTTAAGGAAAATGATGATTGCTTTGTGGAAGCACTTGGAATGCCAATTGTAAATCGCCCAATGTTTAAAACATGCTTACTATCATTTGCAAGGAGTCATATAAGCAACATGCCATTTAACAACCTCATGTCACCTTGTTACTAACTAGATTCACAAAACCATTACATTTTTTTTTGAACTTGATAAGGGCAAGCCGCTTTAACACAAGGTTTTTTGTGTGTGCTTGAACTAATTCTACTTTTAAAAAAATGAAAAAAATGATCATAAATTATAAGTCATGGTCATGGTTATGGTTAACATCAATTGCACCATAAACCATTACAATTGTGCACCATAAACATGATCAATAGTCTAAATCTATCCATACCTACAAATGCCACAAGCAATTGATTCATGATTCTAAAGTAATTTTTGTAGATCTATTACAACACAAAAATGCATGTAACCATGGGAAGTAATTCAATTACTTAGGTGACCAATCCACAATAACTTATAGGGGCTTCAAAAGATTGAAAAACAATCTTACATATCTTCACATCTTCCGTCCTTTAGAACTCTAGTTCAATTGTTCAAATGTTCCAAACATTCGACATTTGAATTTTTTCCACAACCTACACCTTGAAAACCACTTTACAATTATCATTTTAGTGTAATTTTTAACATGTACAAACATTAAGCAATTTTTTTTTAAACTTTAAAATTTGAAAATAATTCACACCTCAAAATTTTGTGTGTATAATAAAGACAACTTTAGCATTACCACCCTTTGGGTTCTGCATTATAGTCATACATCCAATCTTTTGGGTTGTAATTTTCAATTTTTCGCTCTTCTCATTTTTGCTCTCTATACTTTTCCAATTTCATTTGCTCATACAAATGTTTAATAATATACACCTTATAATGAAACCATTCTTCATTGTCATTTATCACTACTTCCAAGCCTTATTACAAAGGCACAAATTAAATAACAATGTAATTTGATCTTGTATTGGATGAATTCTAAACATAAAAGGGAAAATATATTTCACAATCAACTCACCAGGTAGGTATGTGTAGAACCCCCCCATTGCAAATTCATGGACAATGGAGGCCCATGCACATGGAGAAGATCGTCCACGTAACTATGTAAACTAGGATCACCACATGAATTGTTGTGCAAAACCCCTCCACTTGATGACTTGGGTGTTCATTCCTACTTAATAACAAGTCCAAGCTCTTTATTCCTCTCTTTCACAATAATCATAAAGTATTATGAATAAGTTGTGCAATCTGTGGGCATAATGAACCTTAAAGAAAGTTGGTAAGTTTGCCACTTTTCTTTTCGTTTGGCAACTTCAAAGAGGTTTTTACTCTTTCAACAAATACCTTGCCTCCCCTCCAAGCCATTGAAGTCAAGTCACAATGCTCACAAAAACCTTAGACAAGACCAAGCGATGGTGCATGTAGTAATTAGTATTGGCTTCTAGATCTTTTGCAATGCAAGTTTAAAAAAAAGATAGGTCATTCAGGCGAATAATCTAGGTAACCTAAGTATTAGTGTCTCATTTGCATGGGCCCATGGGGGAACTTTGTGAGTCAAAATTTGAATTTTTCATTTGCATCCTATCCATTTTAGTTCACTTTATTAATCCACCTAGCATTCACCATGTGTTTGATAAAGCATTAATCTGTCCTTCCCAAGCAAAGCTACTTCGGTCACACTTGTTCCTTTTAATATGTTTGGACCCAAAAATCCATTGAAAACATAATACATCTCATGTGTTACCACCATATCCAATACCTCTTTTGTAAATGGTGGGGAGTATAGGTCTTTCTTTGTGGTGACATTTAGCTTTTAGAAATCCATACAAATGAATAGTTTTTCATTCTTTTTTGGTACCACAATAATCTGCAATAGCCATTATGCTTCTTCAACTGGTGTAATGAACCCAATAACAAGAAGCTTTTCGTTATTGCTAGGTAATTCATGTTCATTTGGTACTTAGCTTGATGAGTTGGTGAAATGGTTGTGTCAAGCTCCATGCAATGCATTACAATATGAGGTGGGGTTCCTTTCAAGTCTTTGTAAGTCCATGCAAAGACATCATTTTACTCTTGCAACAATTGCTCAACTATTGCAGTCATTGGTTTGTTCAAATCCACATTTAATTTCAGAATTACAAGGTTTCAACAATTCCTAAGTTGAGATTTTTGATTGGACATTCTTCAATAATGTCTAATGTGTAATCTTCAACTCTTGAACCTTAGTTTTGGCAAGAACAATATCAACAAGAATGTCTATGGAAGGGTGTGTGGAAAGTCCAAAGTTATATCATCATTATCATTATCTAATTTGTTGACAACTATAGTGGTGATTTCTAGTTCTGGTTTTGGTAGGGCAATTATTTCGATCAGAAACAAGTTTGAATCTGCAAAAAGTAGAACATCTTCTTATTTGTTTGTTACAACTTCCATAAAATCATAACAAAACAACATTTATGATTGTTTGGTATTCTTGTCCAAATGCTTGGCAACAACAATTGTCCATACTGTTTTGTTCCCTTTAATCTAAATTAGAATATGTCACCAATTGTGTGTGACTTTTACATTTCCTAGCCATGGGCGACCCAACAACATGGAATAATTTACATTCAAAAGATTGTTCTTCATCATGACAGTAAAGGTAACCATGTATGGGATGCTAGTATGTGTATTTTAAGATCTTTGTACAAGCCCACTAGTTTGGTGAGTGTTTGATTAACCATTTGTAAGGTATAAAGGGCATGTTTAGGAGTAGGTAATCCTAGCTTTTTCCATAGGTCATCTATGATGATGTTAACCCCAAATCCTCCATCAAAGGAAAACATCATTTACCAAGTTCTTCCCTATATGAACTTGAATGATTGCCATGTGAAGGTCGATGGTGACTAAGGCTATGGTAAGGTTGGATTCTAGAAGGACATTTGGTTTCTTGGGAGATAGTTTGGCAAGTATGTATTGTTTCAAGCCAATAAAAGGTTGAACAATTGTGTCATGGTCAAAGTATGTTTGTTATCCAACAATTTGTGTTGTCCAATTTTATGGAGAACTAAAACTATTGATATTGGGCAAGGTTTTGGCGTTACCTTTTCAATGCTATCATTTCTAGTACATACAAAGTTGGTACTTGGGATTCCAGTATTAGCTTTTTTGGTGATAACCTTAATGAATGATTATTTGTTGGAAGCACCATGTACTTATTTTAGAGGTAAAGGGGCTTCCTCCTCCTAGATTTGCTTAATGGCAATTTCAAAAGATTTGTAAAGTTTTTCCTTTTTAGTCCAATCTATAATGGTTTTTGTTTTTCATGGCTCATTTCCCTTGAAGACCTTCATTTTGGGTGCTCGACTCTGAATAGTCATAGCCAACACCATGTTGATTGTGGGGGTTTTTTTTTTCTGGTTCCATAGGGCTCCCCTTGTCCTTGAACATGTCTTGAGTTGCTTGACAATGTGGGTAATCAAAGATTTTATGTTCCAAAAAGTTGCAAATGAAACATCAATAAGCAATAGGGCCACTCTTGTTGCTTTGGTTCTGATTATAATTGTTTACTAGAAGATTTTTTGATTCCCCTGTTATGTTAGGCGAAGACTTCATCAACCAAAACCTCTTCACCTTAGTTAACTTATTGTTGAGATTGTTTAAATTCCATTGACAATGTTTTTTTGTATGACTAGATTTTTTGACAATGTCCATAGGTCAAGTTCATTCGTTTCAATTCTTATTTTCTTTCAGTTTTTGGTGGCAATAATTTGTAGTAATTGTTTATGTCACCCATGCTTTCTTCATAGGTAGGTGACAACAACTTCCTTGTGTTCAAACAAGGTATCTCGTTTCATTCTTGCATTGGCGACTTGTAAGTATGGTATCAATCCTACATGGAAGAAAGTGTTAAGTAGGTTGTCATCCACCTTGTGTTGGAGATAGTCAGCCAATTTGAAGATTTGTTCATAGTAAACCTCCACCTTTTTTTCCACTCCTTGTTTAATCAACTGCAACAACATATACACATATTCATCATTTTGAACTTTTTGATAATGTTTACATGAAAGAGCTTCAAGTTCTTGGAAGGTACATCTTGGGTGTGACTACATGAAATTCTTGCCCCACTCTGAGATTTTATCTTGGTTTTATTTGTACACAATTAACGGAGGCCTCAAGAATGTAAAACCAAAACAAATTAACTATGTTCAAGTCGTGTTTTTCCCCATTAGCTTGAATGGCTTTTTGAAAGACTGTAACACAAGTGTCAAGATTTGTATTTGTGGTGTAAATTGGGTAAGGTAACAATTTTCTAGGAGTAGGAACATTTGGGGTCATGGTGGTGAAATTTGGGTACCAAGGAGGATACCAAAGGTTCCACTTACACTAGTAGAAATTGGCCAAAATGTAACCCATCTATTTTCAACTACATGCAATTATTAACCATTTACGACTATCTTTGCATAGTTTTGCAATTATTTCTTGTGTTCGTCATATTTGCGACTATATTGCAACTAGATTTTGACTATTTTGGTTTTCATCTTTCCGTGTGAACAACATTAGTTGTTTATTTTGAGTATATTAAAGTTCTATATACACTAGAAGGAAAGTAGACTTTTTCGACTGGTCCTTGCGACTATTTTCTAATCGCAGGCGACATCTACAACTAAAAGTTGTGTAGTCGCCTTGGACAAGTCGCAGGCGTCCTTAGTCGCAGGCGACAACGGGGTGGATGAAAACTGTTTAGCGTACAAATACCAGTTCATGACAAAATACGAGTATACGTATGTGGTGCCAGTATTCAACAATTATTTTGGTTATTATTTTCCACCAATGCATAGAGACCACGTGGTATATTGGATATTTGATTTAAAAATTCTTCATGACATCTAATAATATTACCCGTTCGATTCAAACACTAGGATTATGACATGTGGCTTTTAATATGGTATTTATTTTTGACGCGCTCCCAAGTCACGAAGGTGAAACCCACTTGAGGGTTTCACAAAGTCAAGTTGCGGAAAGTCGAAACTTGGAGGCACGCTCCCGGCTTCCAACTCTAGAAAGGGGTACAGGGTCGAGTTGGGAGCCCAGGGATTAGACTAGGAAGAGGTATTAGTTGATCAAGCTTGAATCTGCATCAAAACAAACCACCCAAGTGGTTAGTTCTCTTTCTGGGACACCCTTTGGTGTTGGGACAAGCCACG
>Ga0209208_10006837_pt1 | contig 15668 bp, 12 predicted proteins | sample S1TSphfallax_3_FD_187694 | JGI IMG/M metagenome (GOLD analysis project Ga0209208, IMG submission 187694) | Host-associated microbial communities from peat moss isolated from Minnesota, USA - S1T2_Fd - Sphagnum fallax MG (SPAdes) (version 2) | ecosystem: Host-associated > Plants > Peat moss >...
CCAAGTTGGTTAGAATTCATTCTGCATCCAAAACCAACCCCAAGTTGGTTAGAATTCATTCTGCATCCATTTGGTGTTGGGACAAGCCACGGGTGACCTTGGACTCACTTGACTCACCACGGCCCGGACTCAGGGGAAGCCACCACCTTCCCCCATATAGTATTCTCTGTGTTACTCCGCGGGAGCCACATCCGAATGGCACTTTTTCCCGAGACTCCCAAGGAGGAGTCCCGAAACTGTCCCGGGTTGAACTCCTGGGACTTTGGACACTCATATCTCTTGGCTCTGACCTCCAATTGGAGTGAAGTCTAAACCAAAGTTGTAGCTCTCTTTGAGAGCTTTCCAATTCCCCATCGCATTCCTTCTGTAGACGTCGGGAAGAGGTCGATTCCCAACTTTTAGTGGTCGGGAGTCAAACTGCTAGTTTGACTCCTGGCCCTTCTTTTGCCCATAACTTGGGCTGTAGATGTCCAAATGGCTCATGCGAGGCCATTTTGGACATCTAAACTTCAAGACCTTTCCAACGGTATAAAGAACACCCCAATGCGAGGTGTTTTGACCCCTACAATCAAGCTCTGAGTTTTTGGGAGTCCCAGAGGACTCCAAGTCCCCACTTTTGGGAGTGTGAGTTTCATCCTCACACTTAGCCCAAAGTGGGGTTGCGGCACTCTCCCCTCGTAGAAGACACTTAGAATTTTCACTTAGAATTTTCTCTCACATTGACACTTAGAATTTTTTCTCACAATTGCAATTGCTTTCTTTTGGATCCTTGGCCATTGTTTGCCAACTTTGTGGCTAGACCTTGTCTTAAGCTAACTTAGGCGTCCCCAAGTTTCCAACACTTTCGTGACAAGTCTAAGAGGGTCTCTAATAACCCTCTTCCCATGCTTTGTCAAAAGAGGACTAAACTAGCCTAATTTGATAAAGCTCTTCATTTGGGAGGAACTTTTTCATTCTTCCCCTCATGAGGAACTTAAGTCAAGTCTACTCTTGACCTAAGCTACTTGACATGACTCCTTTCCCAACCTTGTGCCTTGGTCACAACAACCAAGCCTTAACAAAAAGGTTTGTTTATCAAGGTACGAGAAGTGACATTTGGGTTTTGCAAAAACCCAAGTCCCAAACTACACGATTAAAGTACGCGAACGGGGTCATGACTTCCCGCGTTGGCCGCCACTACCAACCAACCCTTTAGGATGCACTTCAAGGCATGTGCATGTCCCCGCAAGCTCACCTTGCTTGCCTCCTCTTTCGGGGTCAAGTTTTCTCAACCCCAAAGTAGGAGTCCGATTTTGATTTGAGCCTATGCAAGATAGTTCCATTTGTCTAATGCCATTTGACAACCCTATTTGCACTTATACAAAATTTCTCATGATACAATCTCTTGGAAGTTTTTAGCCTTTATTTCACTTGCAACTTGATGTGGTACATTTTATGTGACACTCTGCCCCACTAAAAGAAAGGTGATGTCCTCATCACGTCCTACGTCTCTTCTTCTTTACCGGTCTAGTGTGGAATTTTTCTATGGCTTCTTGGGCATGTTCTATATCGGATTCATTCACCCAAGAAGCCTTTATTGGATGGTATCCTTTCCACTTGACCAAGTATTCCCGCTCTTGCCCTCTTAGTTGCCTTGACTTGAGCACAACCTTCACCTTAAATTCTGGTTCATTATGAAACAAGTTGGGTGGGGGCCTTGAGTTGTACTCTCGATTAGGCCTTGAGGCATCACGAGAGACCGATTTCAAAAGAGACACGTGAAATGTGGGATGAACTCTAAGGTTTTTCGGTAGTTCTAACTTATAAGTGTCGGAAAGTTTCTTTTCCAACACTTTGAATGGGCCCACATATGGGCCCAAGAACTTTTGACTTAAACCTTCAGGCAACCGGAAGTTCTTGATGTTCAACCACACTTCATCTCCTTCTTGAAATTTCACCTCTTGTCGAGACTTGTCCGCAAAATCCTTGTACCTTTTATGTGCCTTTTCCAAGTTGGCCTTGGCCATCTCCCACAAGCGCAACCTTTCTTCATCAAGTTATGTGACCATTGGCACTTCCTCACTTGCATCACTTGAGGGTTGTCCTTGTGCTGCCCAAGTCATGGGCACAATTGGTGACTTGCCCGTCACCATTTGAAATGGGGTGGACCTGGTTGCGAAGTGTTCTGAGTTGTTGTAACAAAACTCGGCTAACTCCAAATGGTCCGCCCAATCTTATTGGTTCGTCGCCACATAATTCCTCAAGAATTGTTGGATCACCAAGTTAACCCTCTCGGTTTGTCCATCAGTTTGGGGGCAGAACGAAGTGTTCATCTTGAGTTCCGACCCCATTCGCTTCCACAAGGCTCGCCAAAACTTACTTGTGAACTTTGGGTCTCGATCCGACACTATGTCTTTGGAAGCCCATGGTACTTGAAGATGTGGGAGAAGAACAACCTCCCCGTCTCTTGGGCCGTGGCTTCATCTTTTGTGGGAATGAAATGGGCCATCTTGTTAAATTGATCCACCACAACCATGATGGCATCAAATCCCCTTGATGGGGGCAAGCTCACCATGAAGTCCATGGACACACTTTCCCATGGCCTTTTGGGAATTAGCAAAGGTTGCAACAAACCTGCTTGCTTCTTGTTGAAGGTCCGGTTTTGTTAACAAGTTAAACAAGTCTTCACATACTCCTCCGCACAATCCTTCAAGTTGGGCCAATAGTAGGACTTCTTTAGGAATGTTGTGGTGCGTTTTGCACCACCATGGCCCGCGAGCGGTCCATCATGACATTCCTTCAAAAGTGTGTCCCTCATCTTCCCTTTCAACACATAAAGTCGATTTTGTTTGTACCACAATAATCCATTTTGCAAATGGAAGTGGTACTTGGCTCCATTTTGGATGTTTTGCCTCACCTCTTTGGCACAGGCATCCCGATAGCTTGCTAGTTGAACTTCCTTTTGAAGTCTTGTCTCTCCCACATACACCATTATAAGTTGATGTTTTTGGCTCAAGGCATCGAGGACTATGTTCTCCTTTCTCGACTTATGCCAAATGTCCACATTGAACAAGGCCAATGTGTCTTGCCACCTTACTTGTTTTGATGACAATTTGGGTTGAGTAGAAAAGTACTTCAAGGTCACATTGTCGGTCCACACCACCACATCCTTGGAGCCTATGTAATGGCCCCAAGTCTTGAAACAATGTATGACCGCCCACATTTCCTTTTCGTGTGTTGGCCACCTTCGCTCCGTCTCACTCAACTTCTTGCTTTCAAAGGCCACCGATCTTCCTTCTTACAATAGGATTCCTCCAATTGCAAAGTCGGAGGCATCGGAATGAATCTCAAACTCTTTGTTAAAGTCGGGCAACTTCAACACTGGCGCCTTCACCAAAATACCCTTCAAGGTCTCAAAGGTTTCATTGCATGCTTCTTCCCATTCATAAGTGACGGCGGACTTCTTCAAGAGGTTTGTCAAGGGTGCTGCTATTTTTGCAAAGTTCTTGATGAACTTTTGATAATAGGAAGCTAGTCCTAAAAAGGACTTCAAGGCCGGAACCGACTTAGGCGATTCCCAATCCAAAATTGCCTTGACCTTGTGATCGTCCATCTTCAAACCTTCTTGAGTTATCCTATGTCCAAGGAAGTCCACTTCTGTCACTCTAAATTCGCACTTCTCAAACTTGGCATACAATTTGTTTTCCTTTAGCCTTTGGAACATTTTGCGAAGGTGCTCCTCATGTTCCTCCAAGGAGCCACTATAGATCAAAATGTCATCTATGTAGACGACAACAAAGTCATCAAGCCATTCTCGAAAAATGTCATTCATGAGAGTGCAAAATGTGGCGGGTGCATTGGTGAGCCTAAAAGGCATCACTAAGAATTCGTATGAGCCATACCTTGTGTGGCAAGCGGTCTTTTCTTCATCCCCTTTCGCAATCCGAATTTGGTAATACCCAAAGCGTAAGTCAATCCTACTAAAAACCTTGGCTCTCGAGAGACAGTCAAATAGATCATCGATGCGAGGCAAAGGATACCAATTTTTCACCGTTGCTTTGTTGAGAGCTCTATAATCAACACACATCCTCAACGTCCCATCCTTCTTGTGAACAAAAAGGACGGGCACCCCATATGGTGACTTGCTTGGTTTGATATACCCTTTTGCGAGGAGTTTTTCGAGTTGAACCTTAAGTTCTTTCAACTCCTCATGGCTCATTCTATATGGGGCCTTGGCAGGAGGTGCCACTCCCGACATCATTTCTATTGCATGATCAACCCGTCTTCTTGGGGGCAAGTCTTCGGGCAAGTCTTCAGGCATCACATCCGAGAACTCTTCCAAAACTCACCTTATGCACTTGGGGGAAGTCACCAACTTAGTGACTTCCTCAAGCTCAAACTCATCCAACACCCGCATAACACACATCATGCCATGGCCTCCCACACATTCCTTTTTCCAAGCTTTTCCTAACATGAAGTGGATGGTTGGTCCACCCACACAAGGCAACTCATGTGCCTTCACCCGCACAATCCCACTTTTAGATGGGATTCTAACTAGCCTATTGTGCCCTTCTATGAACACGTTGTTTTGGGTGATGAACTCCATTCCCAAAATGCAATCCATTCCACCCAAGGTGGAAACCACCAAGTTCACTTTTCCTCTCCAATTTCCCAATTGAAGAGGCACCTCCTTTGCTTGTAACGTAGTGGGATGGGGAACCCCATCCGCGAAGTGCACCTGAATGGGTGCCTTGAGCTCTTCCAAGTGGAGCTCCATCCTTTTGGCGCTTTCTCAAGTTATGAAGTTGTGAGAAGCCCTTCTGTCCAAAAGACACAACACATCTCGCTTAGCAATCTTCCCCTTCAAGAAGATAAGTTGATTGCATTTTGGTTAGGCTAGATTAGCATTGAGAGCAAGTACCTTAAAGCTCCCACTCCCCGATTTGGACTTGGGGCAATCTTTGGAGTAATGCCCCACTTTTGCTAGTTTGACTCCCGGCCTTTCTTTTGCCCATAACTTGGGCTGCAGATGTCCAAATGGCTCATGCGAGGCCATTTTATACATCTACACTTCAAGACCTTTCCAACGGTATAAAGAACACCCCAATGCAAGGTGTTTTGACCCCTAAAATCAAGCTCTGAGTTTTGGGAGTCCCGGAGGACTCCAAGTCCCCACTTTTGGGAGTGTGAGTTTCATCCTCACACTTAGCCCAAAGTGGGGTTGTGACAATAGGACCAACACCCAAATGTCATTTTGTCTCGAGACTCCCACTTGGGAGTCCCAAAATTCCCAAAATTGGGATTCTCATGATTTTGGAGGCCCATAATTTTGTGTGTAGACCTCCGATTGAAGTGAGGTCTAAGAGAACATTGTAGCCTTCACTGAGAGCTTTCCAACAGTATGCACATTAGGAAGTCAGGGCGATTCCCGACTTTAGTGGTCGGGAGTCAAATTGACAATTTGGCTCCCGACCTTTCTTTTGGCCATAACTTGTGTTTTAATTACCCAAATGGGTCATGCAAAACCATTTTAGGCATCTATGTTCCAAGAAATTTTTAATGATACAAAAAACTCTTTAATCCAATGGGTTTTGACCCTTGCAATTCCTCTCTAAAAATTTGGGAATCCATTAAGATTCCAACTCCCAAAGCAAGGCTCACTTGAGAGTGTGGAGATTCATTCCCTCACACTCTCCCATGCTCCCCCACACTTTCAGGAGCATGAAATGTGACTCTCAGGCTTCACTCTTGGCTTGCACCTTCGCAAGCCCTTACTTTCGTTGCAGGCCCAAGGCTAGGGTTGCAACACAAGATTAAAGATGTGTCGACTTGTCCTCCTATGTTGATTGAAAAATCAACTTTTGGTTGCTTTTTGAATTTGAAATAAAAGTAATTAAAGAAGTTGGTCTTTTCGTTAAAACAATAACTATCCTTGATCAACCAACGAAGGGTAGAAAACAACCTGACTTGAAGTCAATGTACAAGTTTACCAAACAATTGAAAAGAAAGGTGGTCATCCGAAATAAAATTATGATCCATTTTGGTTTTCTAAAATTAACTGCTAATAATCAAAAACCATATTCTAATGAAGCATGGAGAAAAAAAAAGCTAAAACACAAGCTTGACAAAATGTTCTTTTCAATTTTAGACTTTAAACTCAATGAATAGTTTTATACAAAAAAATGAGATTGAACCCTTTCAACAAGGCACCACCTGTTCTTGTAGTGTGGAAAGGCTCAGACTAGGAGTTGTTTTTGAACACTCTGCTCAATGCAAATGTCACTCCAAAGGTTGTTGTCTACTTGTGTGATTGGGAGTCTTTTGGGTTTCTTTTCACCACTGCCATGAAATCAACATTTATCATGAAGATGTGGTTTGAATTTGGACACTACATGGTAGGAGTTGGAAAGGTTTTAGTTTTTCTCCTAAGCCTTATGAAAGAGCATGTGCTTTACTATGTTTACCTTTTTTTCGAAAGGGTCGAGAAGTTGGTGCAAGCTTATATTTTAGGTAGTAAGAAACTCCCATCGATCGTTGAAAACCTAGTGTCCACTTTTGCTAAAGATTGACAATTTTATAAAAATGAAATTTGCCTAGAAGCCCTTGCGAAAAATTTGGAGCCCATTATATGTAACGGCATGGTTTGCCTTAACATCTTTAAGGGAGGTGTCGTGACATATGTCCACTTGGTATGTATATCTATCTTTTTGAATTTTGTTCATTCTGCATTTTATTTATTTTCAAATTGGTATAATCATTTTTGGTTCAAAATGCTAGAAAAAAATGTACATTTATGGAGATTATCCCTTATGATCTTGATGGAAATTGTTGTGAATTCATTGCTTTTGTGTGTTTTCAAATCCTTTTTGGTGTTCCCATGAAATATGTTGCAATTGGTGGGGATGAGCAAGTCGTCCGCACCACAAAAAACATGTAAAATGTTGACATCGATGTTAGTGATGGAGAAGGCTCAAGAGGGAACAAAGGGGAAGACGATTCATAGGCCTTGACTATGAATGAAATTCCTGCTCCTCCACCACCAGTTGACAATGGCAGATTGGGTTATGTCCAAAGGGAAAAAATATTTATAAAATTGTCCGTAGCTAGGAGCAAGGCTTTAAAAAAGAAGGAGAAGAAAAATAATTCCTTGGCAAAAACTGAGGCCATCGAAGTTGTATTGAATAATGTGAATTTGCAAATTGATGAAAATTTGTTGGCATCTTTGAACTCTTCAGGTGCTCGGACTTCAATTGCATCATCCATCGATGCTACTTTGACGGTTGAAAGTGATGGGCACCTTGAGCCCATTATAAAAACAATCATAATTATTGTAATTTTTACACATAGGGAAATATGGGTTGGTTGTGTTATATCATTACATTATTTAGTGTACATAATCATATTGTGAAAATATAAAATGATGTTGATGCATTTATGTACTGCCTTATTGATCTAAACATGTAATAATGATTAGAAATTTTTTTCTTTGATGGAAATAGGTGAATTTTAAAAATAAATTTGTTCTTCTCTATGCTTGTAAATTATAATTTTGATAATGAATTTTCTAGGTTTTCAAGTCGTAAAGTCCATTTTATTTTGGGCTCCCAAACTCCATTTAAATTGTTAGCACCATACGAGTTTTTATGCTTTTGTAGCCTTGTGGCCGCCATGCATTTGTTTATCTTATTGTACACTTGGTGACCACTAGGCTTTGATTGCTATTTCACAAGTTTGTGTGAATTTCTACTTTCATTTTTTTGACAGTAAAAAGGATTTCAATTCTTTTTTCGTACGCCTAGTGATCGCTAGGTGTCAATGACTATTTCCTCCCTTCTCGTAACCAAAGTTCGGTTTTCTAATTTTCATTTAAGGTTTTGTAGAATTATCCCCAATTAGATCCATGTTTTATTTATTGTTCTTGAATTTTGTGGTCTCTTTTAACTATCCTTTTTTGCCTTCAAATGATCAAATCAATCCTTGTCAAATTGTCAACTGAAAAATGAAGAAATAAAATGATATTGAGTTGTTCGTTATTGAGGTGTTTGTTGCTCTTGAGGGTGTTCACGAAATATCTATTGGGTTTTCAATGGGTGTCAATTCTATTCATGGACTATGGGCAACTTGTGGGCTTGGATTATGGCTCATTTGGTTTGCCATTGTATGTTGAAAAAACCAATGACCAGGTGAATAATTCTTTCGTAATTTTCAATATCATTTTCATTTTCTTATTTTGAATTTGTTTGTGAGAATTATAGTTTATGTTTTAAGTGGGTTATTTCAATTTTTTTTATGGTTTTAGATTGCTTTTGTTCTTTGTGGGGATGCAATGGTGGTTTTTCGCCTCCAAAAATTGGTCTGGATAATGTTCCTTCTACTTGGGTCTTCTTAATTAGTCCAAGTTGCTAAGATCTCTTCTTACTAAGGTGAATTGTTTGCATGTCATTTTTGACCTCAATGGGGTTTTGATGGCGAAGTAGGCTTCGGGTTCTTGTACGGAAATGTGGACCAATTCTACATTTGCAGTCAAGCCTAGATTGAAAGGTTTTCTAACAAGTTGTTTATTTTAGTTTAATGTTTATATTTGGTTTGTTCCATGATGTTACAACATTGACAAATACTAGACGAAATTAAAGAAAAAACACATATTTCTTTGAGTCCACTAGGGGTTTTTGGACAAGATTCATGCTAGAAAAATGATCATTTTCTCCCTAGTCATCCCAAGAAGCTAATTTTCCATAAGAACCTTGATGTTTTATTTTCAAATTTTTTGACACCCATGCTGGGAACACTTTGCTTGTTGATGATACCCCATATAAATCTACATTTAATGATTTGTGTAATGTTATATTTTGGAATCATTTAAGGGTGTGGGTAGCGATGGGGATTATTTCTTCTCCATTGTTCTTCCTTATTTGGTTTCGCTTAATGTTCAAATTTACGTGAAACATAACCCTTTTGGGACTATTAGAAGCATAAGTTAAAATGATCCTTATCACAATATGTTATTTGAAGATTATAGTGATAGTTGTGATGCAATGCATTCTACAAAAGAAAAACTAAAAAAAAAAGTAATATATTTACTATTATTCTTAACATAAAAATTTAACATTGATTTTCAATTATTTTATTGATTAAAATAATATGTTTAAATTGAATTTGAAGCCATCAAATGTTTTTGTGGCATGTTGCTTTCTAATGAATTTCCCCAATCAATGTAATTTATGTAATGTTTCTGCTCTCTTTCATTATGCAGTTGAAGATTTCCATCCATTGATTGCCTTCTCTCATTTTATTATTAATAATCACTTGGTGGCCATAAGGTGTTTGTTTTGTTAGTCTCACTTGAATTCTTTAATTTATTAATATTTTGAAATTTAGATGGACCACATATTTTTTGCCTTAACACATCTTATTGTTCTTGTATTTTAAGGTTTCAAAATGTATTTCAATGATGAGTTTATGTCTATGTTTGCAAACTAATAGACCCAAGAAATTAATAATTTTGAGCTTTAATGGTCTGTTGTGTTATTTCCCGCATTCTGTTGTTTGACATGGGAATGCATGAATGTTTGGAAAAAATATTGACAAGAAAACAGTGGAAGTGAAAATAAGAGTGGAGCATTTCGTCTTTCAAGCTTTCAAGTATTTTTACATTGTAATTTTGTCTTATATGAAGCTAGGAGATGTGCTGGAAGTTTTTCCCATGTTCATGCTTGAAACTTTCTTGGAGTGGTTTATTTTCATTTGGGGATGTGAACAATGCTCCAAAACATCTAGCCAAATTTCCCTTGGGTATCATTATTATTTGAAGGATTTGAAACAAGTATAGTATGCTTGTCCTAGACTACCTTATGGGAAGGAGGATCAAACATTACTGATTGATTATGAACTTACCAAAGTGCTTTAGAATCCTAAGTGAATTGGTCTTTTTCTTGAATCATTCAAGGGACAAATGTTGTCAAAGAACAAGGTGCGATGGTTGGACCTCCCATCACATTGTGACCACTTTTGCTTGAATTGCTTTTAGTCGAAACAATTTGAGTTCATTATGATCGTATGGTTAAATATTCTAAGTCTTCTTTGAGTTTGGTTTCAAAAAGTTATTATTGGTGCGTCTAGTGTATTGATAACATTAATGGCGATGTTCGCAATAACCAACCCCCTTTAGGTATGGAATCTGAATCATTTCATTTTGGAAATTAGTTTTTTGTTATAACTTTTTTAAGTTGGTATTTGTTTTCATTTGCCTTGTTTGTTAGTATTGATTTTTTTTTTGTAATTGGTTTGGATTGTTGTTCGCAAATTGCGCGATGATGTTTGTAACTTTGAAAGGGAGAAAACGATGTTGGTCATTCAAGTTTTTATTTTGAGATGCTGCCAATGTTGTGACACTTTTGACCATGGACAAGAATAAGACTTCTAATTTTACAAGGATTTGACATTATATTTCAATTTTTTTTCAAATTTAGATTGTTTAGGTTGTTTAAGCTTTTTACAAATGTTTTCATTATTAATAGTGGATTGTTTCTTTTCAAAATTCTTTAAGATATCAATGTTATTTGTTTTCACAAATTGGTGGCCACCATATTGAACTTATATTTACAATTTTTTTTAATAAAGTTTGTTTTACTAGTTAAAATTTTAGTGTGATCTATGTAAATTTTTCTTTAACATGAACTTGCCATGGTGTTGTTAAAGTTAATTTGTAAAAATTTGTAAATGTTGTTTTTTTTTGGAACTTTTCCTTTTGATTCTAGTGTCCACGAAGTGATTTATAATGAAAGTTTGAATAAATATAACATTGTCAAGTTATTGTTTGGATTTTCAGACTTTTGTAAAGTCTTAAATTAATTAAATATGAATTTAATTTCTATTAGTTGATTAGAACAAGGAGTTTTTATCAACTAATTATTGTTTAGGTGATTTGCATGAAGCATTTCAAAGTTCAAACTTAAAGTATATAGGAAAGATGGCAGAACACGAAAGGCATTAGATATCTATGTTCCATACTCACTTTCTGAATCTTTAATGTATAAATTCTGATTTTTTAATACAATTTTGTATTTTCACTACAAGTTAAACTACTTATTGACATTGAGTAATATCTACTTATTTAGAATTTAGGAAAGGATATTTGCATCAACATTTTTATACTTTTCAAACTTGGAAAAAATTCATGTTTTTCTTTTATTTGGGGAAATGAACTAATTATTGGCCAATTCTGATTTCTTGAAACTATAGCAAAACAAGTGCATCTTGTAGGATTGTACATAGATTTTTAGATTTCAAATGTACTTATTGTTTCAAAATTTGTAATTGAAAAAGTTGGGAAGTAAGGAACTAATGGGCATATAGAAAATCTTGTTAATAAAGAGAACATTAAACTTTTGAATGACATGGGATCAGTAGAAGTATGTTTGAACTTGTACCAAAAAATGGTAAGAATTTTTTTTTACTTTACAAATTCTAAGCCATATATCTTTTTTTCATTAGGTGTTTTAAGTCATTTTATGAACAAACCATAGGTACCTCATTTGGAGGCAACCAAACAAGTGATTTGGTACCTAAAAGGCACAATCGATTATGGCATATTCTTTTGAAAAGGAGGATAGGAAAAGCTTGAAGGTTTCAGTAATGTTGATTGGGTTAGTGACCAAGAAAACATAAGTACAACTTTTAACTATATAGTTCGTTTTGGGTCTAGTCCAATCATTTGGAGCAATATGCAATAACCAATGGTTGCTTCGAGCTTTATAAAAGTGAAGTACAGATTTGTGGCACAAAGAGCAAAGGATTTTGTGTGGTTAAAGAATCTTGTGACACAATTGAAGATTTTCAATAGAATTGAACCCACAACATTGTGATGTGACAACATGAGTAGTCTCAAAATTGCCAAGAACCTGATACTACATGTTTGCACCAAACATGTTGATGTATATTATCATTATGTAAGCGAGCAAGTAGAACTTACATGCATAGATCTTACTCATGTAAGATGAGACAATCAACTTGCAAATATTATCACTAAGCCTCTTGGTAGAGTGAAATTTGAACAACTTAGAAAACAAATAAGCATAGTTTCACTTAGTACCTTTAAAATCTAATAACTGGAAAATTAATTAATAAGAGATTGACTAGGTGCAAAAGGAGGTGTTGAAATTATTATGCTCCTAGTTGAACTTTCTTCTAGAAGCTGGTAAATTTGTTACTATGATTTGATCTTTGCTTAATTCAATTTTTGTTACCATCTTAGCTTATGAATTTAGCACTAGCAACCATCAACCCCATAAACACATCATCAATACCCTCAGTCACCAATCTAGTCACTGACATGCTGTAGTTGTAATCACCATTAGTTAAGTAATAGTTTCTATTTTATTGAGAAGCTCGAGCAGCTCCCAAGACAGTGACCTTTGATGTGTATATATATTGACCCTTGATGGTCTGTAAAAATGGACTCATGCAATTTTATCACAAACTTCATAATATACCAAAGAGCAAGGACATGGACTAAGGTTGCAATTTTGGTACACTTGAAAATCCCCTGATCAAGAACTGACATTAATTTAATTGGATGATTCTATCAGCTTGCGTGATATTATTCGTTCTTGATTAAGTAGAAAACCACCGTCAATTTAGAAAGTACCACTTTGCATCGTCATCATGTGGCAACTCGAGCCCTTCATCTTTTCGAGGCTGTTTGAGCTGCAGTAGTACCAGCCTACTGTGGTACTCGATCCATCTGCAAAGGCACAGCCCCTTCCTTACCAATGACATGGCATCTGTGTGGTGAACCACCAGCAGCTCAATACTCATACAGTGAGTAGGTGAGCTCATGCTAGCTAGATTGAGGATAAGGTCGGATCACGGATATCTTTTATAAAAATATTATGAATCAGGCTAAGGGAAGAGTCCCAATGTTTCTTTTACTGGCGAATTTTTGCCAAGTTTCGACGTGAAAAAATATGATATCGACCTATACAGGATTTTTGATGGAAAAAGAATGACCCAATTTCGCCAGATTTTGAAGAATGTTTTTTTCAAATCGCCAGATTTTTAGAATATTAAGTTCCAGTACATAGTCAAGAATATAGAAGGATTTTTATTTTTATTTTTCTACTTTCATATGTAGTATGTAGCCAAATTTGACTAAATTATTTTGTGCATGATCGCCACTTTGGCTACATCACAAAATCCTTCAATGAAACCCCGGGGCACACAGTGGAAAAAGAAATGCAGCAACAAGTTTACTATTGCACTACCGGGCATTTAGGATCCATGGCTAATTTGACGTTTTCCAAGCTCAAGTGCTGCATGCAGACTGATGATCTATCTCATCACAATTGTAGTGGTCAACTCTCATGTCTCTGGCTTGCTTTTCCACCTTCAACCACATCATGGCAACAAACTTATTTGCAGATCAAACTGACTTAGAGATGGAGGACTCGAGTTGTCACATAATGACACATGCAAAGTGGTACTTTCTAATTTGACTGTGGTTTTCTGTTTAATCAAGAAACAATAAATTTATTGTACATTTGTAAGCTGACAAAATCATATAATTGAATTAGTGTCAGTTCTTGATCAGTAGTAGATCTGCAAGGGTCCAAAAACTTCATCCTTGGATTCCATGTCCTTCTTCTTTGGAATATGGAGCCACTTCTTTGTACTAAAGTTTGGTTCTGTTTTGAAAGTTCTGAAAAAATGTATAGACCTAAGTATATTACCCAACTAGTACCTTTACCATTCTGGCAATAATTAAATTATTTTCAGTGAATGCTGTTTTCTTTTTTCAAAATTAGCTGTTCACAATGCTGGAAGTTCCAGAAATTCTATTGTTGTCTATTGTACATGGTTATTTCATTTATTCCAGGTTTATACGGCTATGTCTTTGAAAGTGCCATAATTTTTTTTTAATTCTTATTTTTATTGTTGAAGTGAAAAATGAAAAAAAAAAATTGACAAGAAGATGAAGAATTTGTAAAGGTATTATCGTATTTTCTTGTTTTAAGGCTCCGTTTACACTAGAACTTAAAGGTCATGACCATCAAAATAGAAAATCTATCATTGAAAGAAAAGTCATTTTAGGGTTAAGTTCACTTTAGACAAAGTTTGAAATATCAAGGGATCAAGGATATGTAAATGGATGGAAAAATTAACATTAAATCCACTATGCATAATGTTTAATGGTCTAATGGACTTGGTGCCAAGCCCATGTGAAATAGGTGGGATTGACATCATGTTCATTCACCATCAGCTTAGAAAATCATGATTGGTTAGATTTTGATGGTCCAAACTCAATTGTTTTAAACAATGTTTTTTAAAGGTGACTTGTTAGACCTTGAGCTGAAAAGGTCACGATTGGTCTACAAATGTTTTGTTGTATTTTTTCTCAAATTTTTTTAATAATGTTTTTGGAAGGTGGGTGCAAAGTTTGTTAACCCATGTCCAACAAAGTCATAATTGGTCAAATGTTTTTCACATGTAAATTTTCCCCAATTTTTTTAACAATTAAAAAAGGGTGGGTATGAGGTTCATTAATCCATTGGCCAAAATAACCATGATTGGTTGAATTTGCTTTTTGTTTTTTTCTTCTATGATCCATGGCGATCCTACTTTTTGAAATGAAAAAGATTAACAAAGTGAAGAAAGAAGAAATGGAAAAAAAAATGATGGAAAAAAAAGAGAAACCTGAAATCAATAGTAAAAAAAAGTTACATAGAATATCAAGTTTTTTTTATAAAAATTACATTAAACAATTAGTTAAATTTTTTAGTCTGTTATAATATCCTGGTACATCAATAAAATCTGTTTTTACTTTATGTTATAGCAAAGATTCCAGTCCTAAAAGGAGCAATCATTTAAAAAATTTAATATATGCATTGGGTTAAATTAGTCAAACCTTGCAATAGAACCAAGTGGCTCTATGCAAGGCTGAACACTACTGACCACTTTTTGCATCAGTTAAGGGTACTTATAGTGTTCTTGTTTAGTGCTTTAACTTTTCCCCATCCAGTGACATAAGTTTGGAACACTTCTCCCACATCATAAAATTCTTCTCCCAAGTTCCAAATTTGGTTTCGCAAGTTGGGATTTGAAATAGTCTAAGAGAGAAATGAGAAGGTTCAGAAGATAATTGTTGCCTAGATTGGGCAGGACAATATTTGGGTGAATTTATTCCCTACAAAATGTAGCTTGTCTAACAATTCCACATTCTCTATTACCTAATGTCTACCATATCCAAAATAGCATGCAAATGATTTCCACTTCTCACTTATGTTTACAGGAAGGAGAATGTAGATGCCGTTACATGGGCTGGAATCATTGTGACTAGCCAATCAAAATCAATAATAAATGGCTTTTATTGGTTCTTGGGGGAGAGCTCTATACCCATTCATGTTTACAAGTCCAAACTCAGTCTTAAACTGTTTAGGACCCAAACTTCATCCAAATTATTGTGTTGAGCCCTTATACTGTAATAGTGGAGGAGCTCCTACAAAGATTCTGGTCATCCAAATTATTGTGCATATTCCACAATATTCATGATATAGTTTTCATGTTAACAAGGATGATCATCTAAAATAGATAATAACACTACAATAGAATGTGGTTTTTTCCCCAGTGTTGAGCGGGTATCACCACTTTGTGCTACTAGCCTGATACTAGTATTTACGGTTCTCCAAAATTTT
>Ga0209208_10006838_pt1 | contig 15668 bp, 9 predicted proteins | sample S1TSphfallax_3_FD_187694 | JGI IMG/M metagenome (GOLD analysis project Ga0209208, IMG submission 187694) | Host-associated microbial communities from peat moss isolated from Minnesota, USA - S1T2_Fd - Sphagnum fallax MG (SPAdes) (version 2) | ecosystem: Host-associated > Plants > Peat moss >...
ATAAATAATGGTGTGGTAGATATTAGAAACAATGTGGTAGATAAGTGTTGCAATCAATCAAAGACATAGGTAGATTTGAGATATGTTAGTACCACGAACATGTTAGAATAAGGAGGGAGAGAAATAGTTATCCCATATGGTTTGTCAATGTTGTGGTACATGGAAGGGAATAAATAACAAGGTTGGAGGGGAGTTGAATATCTCACTCCAAGCATTGTTCACATACTTGTGTGTTCTATGTGCTTGTGATTGCTCCGATACCACGCAATCTCTCCTCTAATCCTAATAAAACTACTTCCTCCTCTCTAAATCATAATTCTTCTCATGTTCTAATGTCCAACCATCTACAACACTTCTCTAAAAATCCTCTTTAGGTTCTCACCATAAAACTCAATTTAAATCAGTGTCCTAATCCATTTAACCTACACAATCTTGCTACACCTCTATCCACCCTATCATATATTGATACTACCTTTGTCTAGCCTATCCAACAAGGACAACATAGTTCTACCTTTAACAATAATGCCCTTTAACAAGAGTGTTTTCATCAATACCTAAAAGTAGAGGAAAACAAATTATAGTGAAACTTAAACACCTAGAATCACATGAAAACAAAATGTAATGAATTAAACACCTAGACAACCACTTGTGCTTATTTGTAAACACCAACCTACTTTCAATGAGTGAACAACAAATGACATCCTTCCTTAACTAGTATTTATTGGTGCGCATAGCCATGAATAACAAAATGTTTATTTATGAACTTGCAATACAATTATAATGCAATTAATTTGGAGTCCCACATGTGCCACATGCTTAAAATTAATTTTTATTTTTTACGGGAAATATAATTAACTTGTGTTAATATATAATTATAATGGCACATGTTTCTAAAGGTTAGCAAATTGTGTACAAGCAACAAGTGTGTTCCAAAATGGGTGTCAACAAAAATGAAACACAAAGCTTAAGGAAAATATAAAAACAGCCTTGCTAGAGTTCTAAAAAGCTTTCTTACCAATCCCAAAGGTTTCAAGATGGTTTGGTTGTGGATCTCTTTAGTTGCCAAGATTGGATGATAAACACCTACTAACTAATGGGTACTTTATCAAATCATACAACCAATCTTTTCATTGTAACTACCATAATCATTATTCTCCCACTTTTCCTTTAACTATTCTTCCAAGCAAGCTTGATCACACAAAAACTCAACAAGATGCACATGGTAGACAAACAAGTCGTCACTTTTGTTCACCAAGTTCTTCCAAACTTTATTAAATTAGCATAAATTAAAAAATAGTGCAACTTGATCTTTCCACAAGCGAATTCCCTAGATGTGAAGGCAAATGTGATCCTAAAGTAATTGATCAAAAATTTGGGTTGAAAGTTTGCCCATTGTAAATTCATCTTTTCTCTTTGACCCTAAACACTATTCAATTGTGAAAACCAAGGTTGAAATGCATTGTTTTGCTTTCATAAGTCAAGATGCATTCTAATTTCATATCCTTTCCATTTAAAAACTTTAAACTCTCTTTAAAATGAAAAGCTCAAAATTTTTAAAACATTGCTTCAATATAAACTCAACAATATTGTTGTTTTGGAATATTACCACTCCAAGCCCAAAGACTTTTATGAATGTGCATAGTTTCTCTCCTTATATCAAGTTTTCACAACAAGTCATCTAACAACAACTCAATAGGTTTCCAAGATGAATGTCACAAAAATTCAAAATAGGTATCTAAAATGCAGCTATGGTGTCATGGACATGAGGTCCAATTTTTGATCTTATGCAACCAAAGGAGAAAAAGAATGACAATAAGAAAGTGTGTGTACATAAATATATAAACCAAAATTTGAAATTTTCATTACATCCCTAGTTTAAATTGGTTGACTTTAAGTTGATTTGCTAAACTACCCAAGACTTGCTACATGCCCCACCAAAAAGGTCCAATCCTTTTAAAGTTCATGGACCTTATTCCCACAAGCTCTTTTGTGCATGCTTATACCCATTTGCAAGTTTAAAAACAATATTTATTTTCCCACACATCAAGGGTATTGTTGTTTTCCAAGTATATTTTGTGACCCAAAGTAAACTCTGCAAAGGTTGATAATTTTTTTTTCTAAAAGGTGAGATGTTATGAAGCTCCAAAATCAATGAACCAAGTAAATTAAAAAGATAAACATAGTAATTATAAGAAGTTTGACATGTAGTTGCATGTGAAAATCCTTTGAACTTGCATCTTCTTATAATATTTTCTCATGAAATGATCTCAAATGTCACATTATAACAAGCTCCTTCCTTTTTCAACCTTTCATTCTTGAACTTCCTCCAATCTACACCTTTTAAAAACTTCCCATAAACACCTTAAACAATTAGTGTTTTTCACCTTGTACCATGGTTGAGTTTTTCACTTAAAATAAAACTCATTTTGCAACAATTGTCCATATACTAACTCTATAGATAATTCATTAGTATAGGTACTAAATGGAACCACTGAGGTATGGAAACAAGGGGGTAAATTCCAAAGAAATGTAAATGTCAAATCTTCATTAGAAATTGGATGATCAATGTTTGTCAATTGATCAACGATTAGGTGAAGCTTGTTAATGTGAACTTGCATCGAAATCCCTTCCTTCATCTTGCAAAGTTTTTAACATAACTCCAATCTATTGCCAATGTGTAGTTTTTCAAATGTCGCATAAACTTATCCCAAACTTCTTATGCATTCTTTACATATGTGTTACATGATGCAACATAAAATCAACAACATTTAAGAATATTGTCTCATGAACCAACTTGTTTTTCTTCATAAACGTGCAATGTCCATAAGTATTTCCTTCAAGAACAATTCCTTGAAACTTAATATCTAGTGACAATAACTTTCCTGAAATGATCTCACAAATTTTTGTCATGCAAGAGAAATTCCATCTTCAACTTCCAAGCATGAAAATAATTATCAATAAACTTTTCAATGCTTTAGACATTAGAAGTAAATGTCATGATTGTGATTAAAATAATGCCATAAAACAAACATTCAAAACTTCAAAACTTTTGAACAAACAACTATATCATGCAATACAAACTTTCCTCTAAAAAACCCAAGCTTTGATACCATGTTAAAAATTGACAATGAATCGATGAAAGAAGAAAGATTAATAAAACACAAATTTACAACAAGCTCCCCACCCAATCTTAGCATCACACAAGTTGTTACAAACTTTATGATTCGCCCCAAACTTTGGCTTACTCTTGATAGTAGGTGAATACTCCTGACAGTAGGCGAACATCCCACAAGTAAATATTACCTTCCTTAATATTTTACGTTCAAGCACATGCACAATGTCATCAACCCATGTAAATGTTACCTCCACCTAATCAAGGTAAATGTGACATGTTACTTAGCTAACCTTAACTCAATTATTTCATGATTTCAAAAAATTAAATACATGAACCATAAGTATCTAAGGTAAAAACAACTTGGTAAAAGTAACTTGATAGGTTGTTGACATTCAACACATCCTAGTGTGCTCCTATCCTACTTTGATGGTTTTGATAATAATATTGATTTATGGAGTAGCACATGGAAAAAAAATGATAATGAGGTGATAATGACGATGGAGGCGATGATGTCCATGAATATCAAATTGGTGATGATGATGAACGTAGATTTTCCTCAAGGATCATGAAAGGTGAGAATGAGGTGTATTAAATTGTTGAATGTTAATCCATTCGTTTGCATTGCACTTAAAAGTAGCCTCGCCAACAATTTTCCTCCCTGTACCCAAATGGCCACGATGCAATAGGCATGACACAAGAATTATTCCTTAGATTATTAGTTGCAATCTAATTCCAGGAGTGTGGCGGGTTCAATTCTTCGCTTGTAATTTTATAATTGAAGATTATTAGTTGTAATCTACTTCAAAAGTTGAGGTGGATTCAATTCTTCGCTTGTAATTTTATAATTGAAGATTATTAGTTGTAATCTACTTCAAAAGTTGCAGTGGATTCAATTCTTTGCTTGTAGGTCAATACATGAAGACCTAGTTAATCTATTTCATGTATTTGGTGGGTTAAATTCTTTGCTTGTAAATGTCAGAGTAGGTGCAAGAACACATCTAGCGGGCAAGTGGGGGCCAAGTGGGTGGGTGGACGAGTGGGAGGAAAAGAAACACCAGGTAGCCGTCTGGGTTGATGTGGGCTAGCAAGAGAAGACGACGTAGCTGCACCACGTGAAGTTTTGCTCTTCGATAGTAGGAAGGTGCTAACTCATCAAATGCAAACCACAAGGCATCCATTTGGTGAGTTGTGAGGCTCCCAATTTGCTTCCCACCATCCTGTAACACATTTCCCTCACAAGTAGGTTTGTTTCTCTATTTTTCTCTGTCTCTTTGTGCAATGGTGTATGCCATGAATTGCTTTAACATCCAAATGCTTTGATGAGTAATTGTTGAAAATCCCAATTCTTATATCATTCATAGCTTCTTTGTGTGAGTGCGATTGTAGAGTTGCAAATGAAGATGTTAAACCAAATGTCAAGAGTTGTAGAAGTACTTTGGTCAACATCTTTCTCAAATCAACTCCCTCAAGCTGTTTTGTTCGGATGGTACAACATCTTGGATAGTAACAAAGTTCCGGGTTATGAAGACCTTGAAAGGGTACCTTCTCTTCCCAAAACAACAAACACTTAAAAAATTTCATGAACCCAGTTTGTGTATTGTCTCGTACTTTGACAATAGCTAAGCTACTTTCATTGCGAAAATTCTTATTTGAAGGAAGATGTACATGGTTTTGGACTAACAAAATTGCCAATGGAAGTGTTGACAAATATCACACAACAAAGAAACAATGGACAATGTTCACTAATAATCCAGAAAACTCAAATGCAAGTGATGCAGTGTGTTCTTGCTAGCCTCAATTTTTTCTTCAGGATACCCTCTTTGAAGAAGCTTCGAAGAGGCAGTGGGCCATGTGATTCGCTTGCTAATCATGTCAAAATCAGCCAATGTCATGGTTGACCACCTGCCACAAAGAGGATCATCTCCATTCCACTCTCCTTCATACTTTCGGGCCTTAGTTGGCCAATATTGTGTCCCCCAGCCATCCCTGTTGTCTTTCATCCAATTCCCGATGTAGCATTCACCATCACTGTAGTACTGTCCTTCACAATTTAGAAACCAACTATTCTTAGCTATATGCTCTGGAAAGAGAAGACTGTTTCCTGGAGATTGATTTGACAACCATGTGCACCTAGTGAATTGGTTCAAAGCCCCTTTCATTTTGGTTGGAGAAATTGTGTCCCAGAAATTGTTTCTTGTTCATGTAGAACTGAGGGCTTGGTGCAAGACTTACAAAAGTTCCAATGCCATGCCTTCGGCTCTTGCACCAATGTCCATCATAGATGGAGCCGTCATTGTAGCGCATTGCTCCTTTGCCATGATGCTCACCCAAGTGAACTGCCCCTAGGTACTCCTGTCACAACTCCCTTACCATGTGCCCTCTTTATCCATGTATCCATCTGATGGGTGAGGACTGCATTCAAATCTTTTGTTGAACTTGCTTGCCCTAGATTGTGCGACACTTCAAAACACATATTCTGAGTCTACACTCCACCATGTTTCTAGAAGATTCTCTTGTCAGTCTTTCACTCTTTGGAACATCAATGTAAGACCTTGTTTCTCATGGTTCTTGGTGAATTGCAGATGCAGTTATAATTGATCATTCATGAGACTCAAATAGACAATTGGATTCCTTTGAATTGCTCATTGCATCTATCTAGAGAAGCTCAATGAAAACTTGTATGCTTTCTGCAGAATATTTCAAGAAGAAGGATATGCAATTTTGTTCATTATATATATTACCTGACCATTGACATAAAAGTACCAGCCAACACCAGTCTTGCCACCATACTGCCACTCACCTTCATACAGCAAATGTTCTTCCTCTTTTGGCGAAAGCTGAACCCAATGCTGACCATGTCCATGTGGCAATGCTCCCATCAAGTCCCCCACATATTTTCCTCCTCTGCTACCACTAACCAGCATTCTGCCCACATCATCAAAGTAAGCTGACTGTGGGCAGGGCTTGGGTGTCCAAGTTTGTTTCCTTTGCATGGTTTTGTGTGATGTCAATGCTCTTTGCACAATCATAAGGGAAGGGGGTTCTACATCTTGGTGATGACTTGAGGGCAATGGTCCTCTCTCTGCTGTCTTCCTGATCATCCTTCTGTCATTCTTTGTTGGTGTTCCTGGAATGGGAGAAGACGCTTTTGATGAACCTTGTTTTGTAGATGAAAATGGTCTTGATGATGATCCCAACTTACCATTAGCTACTGAGGAAACAGACCATGGAAACTCCATGATGAACACAGGTTGTCCAACCAAATTCAATATGAATCAAATTTGTAAAGCTTCAAAATCCTCGATAGCTCAAACAACTGAGGTGTTAAGGTGTCCAACACTTGAAGGTATGGAGCAACACCATGTGCATCCATTCAATCTACTACCTCTAACCTTGTCTTAACAAATGTGCATCTGAAACACTATACTATTGACATCTGCATAAACTATGGCTTCTTATGCAATTTGGGCCCACTGTCTCTACAGTTGTGCTATTTGCAGCATAGATAAGACATGGCAAAGCTGGAGGTGTAACAAATCATACATTGATCTCAATTCTCGAATTGAGTTGTGAATTGACCTTTTTGTTTTTTGATACTATTGGAATGTCAACATTTTACTTCACCACAATTTTTTTCCACTCCTCTGTCTTTAATGCTTTGTTCAGTGGCAGAGGGTTGATTGCTAATGGAAACAAACATTGCTTATGGAAGAGAAATTTATCAAGGTGACAAAAGACTGCAAGTACATGCACACACCACAACCAGTAAAAGCACACTCTTTGTCTCCAAAGTAGCATCAATTGGAAGCACACAGAGTGCTTTATGTAAATCAAGCAATGAAGACCATTGTTTTGGTTATTCTCAAAATCAGGAGTTTCGCATGCTATTTTACCACTCAAGCAAGAGAGAGCATGGAAGGAAAGTTGAAGGTGGCTCGAAGGGGTCAAAGTGGACACAGAAAGTTAAACTTCATGCCAACTGAACCTTCAATACAGGTATCTCTAACCAAAAACCAACATCTTCATTCATGCCAATCATTAGTTTTCTGTTACTCCATGTCCATAGCTCTATGTTCGTAATCCAGATAAATACGCTGCAGACCTAGCTTTTGCAAGATAGTTGCAATGGTTTCTACAGCTATTAAGGTGAGAAATCTTGCATCCCATAGATTAAAAAAAATGTGTAGTTGTTGATGGGCTGCAAGAACATGCTAATGGATAATATCAGATGGCTAAAAGATCTTCTCTTTCATCTTTGAGTCCTGTCATTCCATGATGCTGGATGAATTCCAATCAGGAGCGTTTGTTGTTTGGTTAAGCTTGTGTGTTTCCAGCAACAAAATCTGCAAAAGAACCATCTTTGGAACCAAACCAACATGTCTCTTCAGATCTCAAGGCAAATGCTTCTGCAGTCTTTTCATCAGCCCAACACTTCAATGCCCAATACTGTCAATATGTGAATCCAGCCATCTCTTCCTTCAATTTGGAACAACATTCCTTCATATGGTAAGGTTGTAATCTGGTGGCTTACAGATTATAACCTTAATACAAGACTGCAATCCACAAGCAAAATGGACTTCTGATTCACTGAAGCAGATCTGGCTGATGACCTTGCATTCACATCAACTACACCTGATCCTTAGATAGTGATTCAAATGAGCACCAAACAAACTGTCAGTGGACACCTCATTCTCTTGACATTCAGGAGCCCCAAACAAAATCACCTAGTGGTAGACATCTCACGTGACCCTTGATTGTCTTCACATCAGGAGCTCCAGACAAAATCCATCAGTGGAAACATCTCACAGGATCCTCATTGTCCTTCACATTCAGTCTTGTAACAAATCAAAGAAGTTGAGTCGAAGTCAAGGAAGCTGTGTGCAATTTGGGTCCAAGAAAATTCTGGCAATCCAGTGGCCAATTCCAGAGAATGAACCTGACTGTTGTCATTGATTGGAAACATGGAGAGACATAAATCAAGTACTATTGATGTCCATTGCAAATTGATGTAATTTAACAAGTACAGGAATTTGTTGTACTGGAATTTAATAAAAAGGTTTGAAATGAGGCAACAGGGTTGTGGTGTATCTTAGAGATAAAGAATCTCACTGGTGTACTAGAATTGTGTCAAAATGACACATCCCAGTACCAAAGCATAATCTGAGAATTGCATAGCTACATGCAATCTGGCCAGAGGAGCTTCAAGGATGAGGAGCAGATGTAGAGACTGTAGTAGCTACAGGAAACAATTGGCACACCCTGTTTTTGAAGCATTAAGGCTAGTGAATTCAGAAAGCAAGGTGGTCCCATGCTCTCTGTTTGCCCAGTAGTAATGTCAGGGTTGAAGATCACAACCATTTCACATGCATGTATTTATGCAATTCTCAGATTATACTCCCATGTAAATCCATGGGTTAACATGGGAGTATAATCTGAGAATTGCATAAATACATGCAATCCAGCTACAGGAACTTCGAGCAGGAGGAGCAGATGTAGAGAGATTTTAGTAGCCACAGAAGCACACCAATTGGTGTACCATGAATTTGAGTAATACAAGTTTTAAGCACCTACAGGGACTACTACTTTGGGTCTGCTATTGTTTTCAACTAAGCCAAATGCTAGGGCCATAGTAAAATGCTAATGGACACTAGAAACACCATGACACACTTATAACCTGCTGGTAGAAACTCATAGCAACTGCAAAAGAAATGTGTTACATGTCTCTAACCTTGATACCTAGAAAATGCAAAACTCCCAAGGAGCTATGAGTTTCCTTCACCCATTAAGCTGAGCCAGCCAAGTTCAGACCTTGTGATGAAAGGCTAACTTCCGGAGACAAGAATCAATTGAAATAATTTTAGAAGGCTCTGACATACTTCATATTCTGGGTCAGGAATGTTTATGTGAGGTTCTGCTTATGGGGTTTGAACTATCACAAAGATAATGTGGACAATGCAGATCAGATTTGTCAAAATCACAGATTTTGCAAGAAAGATTTGGAGTGGAGGCATCAGATTCACAGCAGTCACCCACTTTGTTAGCAGATCTCGAGAGGTAACTTCTGGACTTATCTTGCCTTGCACTTCTTGTCCCTCCTCACTCACTCTGCCTGCTCTTCAGCTTCAAATAGTCATACTGTTCTTTTGACAAGTTATGACATGCCCCAACCATGACAGCAGGTGACAGTGGATATAATATACCTGTGGTGTTCCCCTCTGTATTGTGTTGAATCCAACCTCCATATTCTGATCATCTTTATCATCTATATCACAATACTTGTTGGGATTGTACGTGTTCATGATCCCCAATTTTATACTCAGCACATCATCAACAGTCTGCAATCACATGTGCATAGCATGCCAAGGCAAGGAGAAATTTCTTTGTAATATGTTCCAATAGAAATATCACAGCTGGAAATCAAGAGCTGTACTGGAACATCTCCCATATCATGCTAGATACACCACTGTAACCATGGATATCGGTGATCAGGGGTGAGAGAAACTGGAGACCCAGACATTTTGTAGCATCAAAACCATGTACCATTTGCTATTGGAGTCAGACCAAAACAAGTGTAAGAACAATATCTCTAGTGAGAATTGAGAAATCTCCATCCTCACAATTAAGAAAGCCAGAACAAGGTTCAATCTTCTTTAAGTCAAGACTCCCAGAGAAGGACTTACAAAACTGTGAACAAAGGAGAATATGACAAAGACAAAACATAAAATAATCATTTGCCGTATCAATAACAGTGATAGTCTCTCACCTTTTCAGGGATAATCAACAGTGACATGTCTGATAGTGAACTTCTCTATCACAACTTCCCCACTGACTTCATCAGCTCCCTACAGTGAGTATAGGCCAGTGTAAACACTGACCTCCATACTGGGTTTCTGTTCCAGAAGCAACAGAAGGACTCAGCCATGGTACTGGATAGCAACAAAAACAACACAAGGAGAAACATAAAAAGAAAAGACTTAAGGGGAAAAAACAAAACAGACATACAGAAAAGGAAGACAAAACATAGAGAAACTGACTGCAGAGAAAAGAACAAGTGTACATCCAAAGCAAACAGATCAGAAGATACAGACCTGTTTGTGATGTATAAAATGCTACCTGAAATCAGCTGTGGAGCCTGGACAAAGTTTACTCAACAGAGTTGTGTTTGTGCCCTTTTTCTGAACACCAAGAGCTTGCTCAGGGGCAGATATTTTGTATGATTACTCCATTCCTTTTGAAACCATTTATATCTACAGGGCCAATTCTAGCTGGTCCTTGCCTTCTACAATTTTTTGTGCAACAAATTTTCGTTGACCAGAACGAAAGGTAACCTGGCTTGGTGGAGGGTTTGGGGGCCTCTTAGATGACTCTGGTCTCTTCAATCTGTCTTGGACAGGAAGTTCATAAGAATGGCCTGCCTTCGCATTTTGTAGAAAAAGTTTTGGGATACAGGCAACTTTAATCTTGGATCAGGCTTTGACCTTTCCTGTTGCAAGTTATTGCCAAGCTTGACTTTGCTGAGGCAGTCTTGGTGATGAGGTTATTTTTAATACAGAAGCACTAACATTCTTGATGGTTTTGGACAAAGGACAACCATCCCTTGAAGATTTAACAGGCTTTAACCTTTTAGAATCAGATTTCGACTGCTTTGGATGTTCCTCCCTCGACTCCATTGCTGCAGCAAACACAAAGTTAAGATCACATCTATAATATTCTGATTGCCCATGAACCATGTCAATACTACAACAGCTGCAAGAGAGCATAAGCTGAAGAAATCTTCACTATGATGATGCAAATTTGTTTCTCTCCCTCCCATCAAACACACAGAAACACCGTGTGCCAGATTTATATAACTCAGGGTGGCTATAAACATCGCAGGTATCTCACATAGCAACCATGCAAGAGCAAGAAGAACAAAAAAACCTGCACAGTTTCAGCTAAACACAAGTTTCAGTTGCACCTAACCCTGCCAGAGGCCCACCAGGCTTTGATGTTGTCAAGGGCTTCTTCGCTGGGGCTTCCTGAGGAGTATTGAACATCAATGAGTAATCATGAGAGTCTTTGAGCCTCTTCACTTTCAACAAAGCCTGAAAAACAAATGCACACATTATCAGCTTGTGTCTGATTGTCATTGTTGTCAGTGATGAATAATTGCTCTGCCTTGCAATCACACTGATTTCTGAGGAAAAGATTTGCAAGTAGTCTTATGTTCCACTGACAGTGCTCCCAGAATGCAGAAAATCATAGACCCGTATCTCTGTGTCTCTTGCACAAATATGACCACACTGAAGCAAAATGCTGCTGTAACACATAAAGTCTTTGGACCTACCTCACTGACAAGCTTTGCTGCCTTTTGGACCTAGTTAACTCCAGATTTCTGGGCTGCTGCACTGGATGATTTTGATCTTGGTCTAGACATGATGCAGACAACTTCTTGGGTGCATTTTGGTCAGTTCACACATTAAGCCATCTGGAGTTAACAGACACATCATCCTCAGCTGAATTAGGCAAAGATTCAAATCTTTGCTTGAGGGACAAGTGAGCGCATTACAAGTGACTTCCATTGTAACTAATCATCACAACAGCCATCATGACAGCCATGGTATGAATCTGTTATACAAAAATGTTAATGTATATGGTAAATAACAGTCCATGCACAAATGGTGAGAAGGGTACAACTCCCAGGGCATCACCTACTTGGACTGAAGATTGAACAACATCATGAATGCACCACTACAGAGACTACAACATCTTCAGTTACTTGAATGTCTTGCAGATACTCATTCAAACTAGTCACAGAACTGTACAGATGTCTAACAGCAGCATCATGAATGCCGAAACAGGAGCATTTATTGACAAGGCCTGAGTTGATATGTGGTGTGTAGACACATGTAAGAGTGAAGCATTGTGTGAGAGAATGAATAAGGGCAGACCTGAGCTTGCTTGGCTGCTGCTCAAGCTGCAACCATCACAGTAATCTCCCTCACAGCTGCTTCATCAATGATATATTTTGCCATTGTGGGCTCTGAGGGTTCAAAGAAGAAACCAAAGCTGCACAAAATGTCACGATGAAATCAGGCCCATGCTGAGCTTCAAACAGCTCTTCCGATCATTGCCCAGCATCAATCCTCAGATCTGAAAGTCCTTGGTTTCTTACATTCCCTCATCATCACAATTCACTTTTGCATCCGGTATAGATTCAAGGAGCCAAATTCAGACCTGATTTGCATTGCAGTACCCAGGGAAACCTGCTCATCAAAGGATCACCTGTGGTTCTTTGAAGGTGTGCGTTCCCATGATCTTGTACATTCCGCACAGCAGGATTTTGTGTTCGACTCCAAACGTTACCTTTCAACTTTTGGCGCTCAAGTCCCTTAAAGCTGTTGCCTTCTTTCCAGATACTCCAGCCTCTCGCGACTTACATCCTCGGAAACCTTAAAAGACTCCCTTCTACTAGTACTGCTCTACCTCCGGGCCTGCTTTTCTCGGGCTTTTTTCGACAAACAAGGGTAGTCGCGATTGTTAGGGAGATGTTCCTGCACCACACAGCCTCCGATTACCTGCCTTTCAGACAAACGGTTGCACTTCCAATACACAGATAACAAAATGTCCACACGAGCAGGGCTGCTCCATGGCTGAGCAACAAAGCGTGAACGAATGCCGGCCCGGGAAACACATTCCCGGCAAAAACTTTGCAGAGCTTCATCACGTAGAAAGCACCGAGTCCAGAGACAACACTCCAATTTGGCAAAAGAAAAGGAGATACTTACATATCTTCTCTCTACATCTTCAAGTGCTACTGTCAACACCCTACACAAACTTTCGAGTCCCTTTCTTTAGCCAACAGCGAGAGATCCTCCTCCGTGTCGCTCATTTGGAGAGGAGACAGTTTGAGAGCCAACATCAAGCCCTCCAAAGCTCTGCCTCTCTCTGTCCTCAAACTCGTCACTCTCGTCAACAACGCAACAGCAGCAAGTTGGCAAACTCTACAAGCGGATTCCTCTCCCCCAGATAACGAAAAAATGCCTCCTCCGACTCTGGTCACGTGAGCAATCCCGGACTACTTCCCAGAAAGGTTCAGATCTGCTGCAAGCAACAGACAAAGCTTCTGACTGGCTGTGCCGAAAAGTCTCACAATAAAGTGTCTCTTGTCTGTGCAATCCTCTCACAAGAGCATCGTATTTATTCTTCGAGATCTCGACGAGGTCTATACATATAAGTTACGCATTTTCGGAAAGGACTTGTACCTCCGCGCACAATTCTCCTTTCCGAAGGTTCTCGAGAAGCAGGGAAGAAGAGCGTTGTTCAAGAAAACATGGCAGTGAGATGAGCTAGGAAGGTCCACTTTTAACCTGGCGGGGATGAAATCATGAAAGCTTTTTTTTAATGTTTTACGTTATGTAAGGGTAAATATGGCATTTAGGAAAAATCTTGTTAGGATTCACAATTTTTTCGATTCAGTTTGAGTTAGTTTTGGATTTTTAATGTTTTGTGCTCTTTGGTGTATGAATAAGGATCCGGCAGCGTAAACCTTATTTTATTTTCCATATTTTGAAATTGATATTTATAATGAATATCGTGACAACTGACATTTTTGTATAGGAGAAGGTCCTGGTAGTAGGACCTTCACCTATGTAAAGCGCCATCTGATTTTTTAGGGCATCATCGAACTTGATTTTTTACGGCATCATCGAAGTTGTTTCTACTTCATTACCTTGTTCCTGTTGTTGTTTCATTGCATTGTTGCTGTTGCAATGCCATGATATGGTTTATCGCCTTGTTCCTGTTGTTTTTCATCGCACTATTGTTGCTGCAATGCCATGATATTGTGAGTGGTGTTGTTGGATCGCACGACGTTGTTTTTCATTCGACTACGACTGTTACTTCTGCTTCATCACATTACCGGTGGTGTTGTTTAACGCACTTGTTACTAACATCATTAAGTCCTTTCTTCGGGTTGCGCCTATTGCTTCATCACTAATTGTTGGTTTTTATGTGTGATCAGGTTTCATCAAACTAAAGCTACTATTATTCATCTTGCGTTGATCATGTTTTTTGGTGCGATCAGGTTTGCTTCAAGTACAGAAAGAGTTGTTCGATTTTTTTCCGCCATCATCCTACGGCACTAGTGCATCTCGCTTTTACTACTGAAAGCAAAGTTTCGTTGCCATCATTCATTTCTTGTTTTTGCTGAAAGCAGTCCCATCTCCTACTTTAGTCGAAAGCAAACTTGTACACCAGTCTTGAGGTGTTTGAGCTTCATCGCGATCTCCATGGCTTCTATCAAAATGTAGCTTCTTTTACATTACAGTTGTTCATGCATTACAGCTGCTCCTGCATCGCCGATATCCTATGCCATAGCTACTGGCAATGACATCATTCTTGATATGTTTCATTGCTTTTGTTGTTTTTTTGTCTGCGTTGTGCAATTTGTCACTTCTTCTTTTTTTTCTTTGTGTTGAGAAAGAAATTAAAATAATACAGATGTAAAGAAGTTATTTTTAATTGATTAAATAAGGTGGGAAAATAAAGAAAATTAAAATGAAATCAATTAAAATTAATTAATTTAATAAAAACGACTTAAGTACAAAATGAATCCTATATATTAAAGCAAGTGTCTGTCTGTGTGGGTAGTGCTTGGAAGATTCTTCCAATCACTGCCCGTTCCCCAGAAATAACTCATTTGAACACATTGAACATGGCGTTCTTAACTGTCTTAGTTTTTGACCACTTGGAGTTTGCTTGCACTGGGGGGTTCACCAAAACTTAGACATGGAATTTTTAAAAACATGATTTTCAGGATGTGAGATTATAGTTTTGGGACGTACACAATGTGGGTTTCCAAGACACAAAAAGACCTGGGAAATTTTAGGATATGGTTTTCAGGACTTGAGATCTTAACTTTGGGGCTTGGGAAATTTTAGGATATGATTTTTAGGACTTGAGATCTCAACTTTGGGGCCTGGATTTTCACACTCACGGTTTCCAAGATCGAAACCTGAAATCTTTTAGGACGTGATTTTCAGGATGTGGGATCTCAATTTTGGGACTTGGATTTCACACAGGGGGCTTCACATGATCCAGGACCAGGAATTTTTTTGGCACATGATTTTCAGGACATGGATGGGGAACCAGGTGACTTCACAGTGTCCGAAGGTCACGAGCACCCACTAGTATTAAAGCAACAGTGTCTGTTTGTCTCTGTGGGCAGTGCCTGGAAGATTCTTCAAGTCACTGGCTGTTCCCTGTAGTGTTTGTCTGTATGTGGTGACAAACAGGGCAGGGCAGGGCAAGGCGGCCAAGGCAGCCACTGCAGGGGGCCGGGCGAGGTGCCATTTCTATTAAAGAAATCCTTGGGGAAAACCAGGGGACCCGCATTTAATCAAACAAAAATACAATTTTTAAAAAAAATTATTTTCATTATAGAACATATTTTTTAAAATAGAATCTTTTTGGAAAAAAAAAAGAAAATAAATAAATGAATAAATACATAAAAATAGAAAAAAATGAAGATAGACAAAATAAGAATAGAAAAAATAAAAACATGAAACAAACA
>Ga0209208_10006839_pt1 | contig 15668 bp, 12 predicted proteins | sample S1TSphfallax_3_FD_187694 | JGI IMG/M metagenome (GOLD analysis project Ga0209208, IMG submission 187694) | Host-associated microbial communities from peat moss isolated from Minnesota, USA - S1T2_Fd - Sphagnum fallax MG (SPAdes) (version 2) | ecosystem: Host-associated > Plants > Peat moss >...
CTGGTAGGCAGCCACCTGGTACCACTGGGCGATCTCCCGTGTCACCTTCGACTTCTGATCGGCTTCACTCACGGCCGTCTTCACAGCTAACGTCTCGTAGACCTCATCCGTACACTTACAGACGAGTTGATTTCGGAACTCGTTCTTCTGCGTTGGACCTTTGACTAGGACGATGGCTCGCTTGAAATGACTGACTTTCAGGTCCGTCTCGTCGATTATCCCCCGTTTTACTAAGTTTGCTTGGTCTTTGACGTATTCACAGAAGCCGACGACCTCACACGTCTTCCCTGTTCCCGTCTCATCGATGATCAGCAGGTCGTCGTAGTTCCGCAAATACCGTTTAACCATCTCCTGATGGTTGTAGAGAGAACCCCGTTTTGGGACCGGTTCGACGATCGAAGATCGGAGACTGGAGAACTCCCGTTTGCTGCTGATGATCTGTTGGAGGTGGGGTGTGGTGACAGGAGGATAACTCTCTAACAGGTCGGATAGTTCGATAAATCGATCGAGATCTTCCATCCTACCTTTTCTCTTAAGTAAATTTCTTGTTTATTAAGCCGGAGCTTCAATTTAGGTAGAGATCCTTCCGAAAAAGCCAGAGTCTCTTTCTATTGATCAAGGAAGATTGATCTAGGGAAAAATTAGTAATTTTACTAGAAAATAACTGATCTTTATTGGAAAATCAGGAAAATAACTGATTTTTATTGGAAAATCAGGAAAATAACTGATTTTTATTGGAAAATCAGGAAAATAACTGATTTTTATTGGAAAATCAGGAAAATAACTGATTTTTCCTCTTTCCATATCAAGCGGCAGATAAGGATGATATCGGATCGTCTTGGCCTTACTCCCTACCCGATCTCTGATCTGGCCCTGTGTCAGACGTTTTTTCCACCCGGCGGGGAAAGTTCAAATAGTTTAGCGAGTTTAAAGAATCTCTATCGACATAGAGGTCCAATCTACTTCTCGACTGTCGATCTGATCGGTCGGCAGACGTACACCTCCTCCAGTACGGATTCGGGTCCCGTCGTCCCTTTCGACTGGTATCTGATGAAACCCCAGCTCGATCGAGCAGAGCTTAAAAATCTGATCGATCCTCAGATCTTATCCTCGATCAACCAGGCTCTCCTCCGCTTCTTCCGTGTCTGGTTGAAAAATAACGAGATTTTAGAGAAGGTGACAGCCATCCGGGAGATCTTCCTCTTTTCTAAAGGCTTACGGGATAAGATCGATCCGATGTACCTCAATCATCGAGATACCCTCTTCCCGTTCCATCAGATGGTCCGGTCGATCGGGCCGATCGACGACGTCTACCGGATGTTAGCCCAGTACTACTATCCGGCTGAGCAGGAGTACAGCTTACTCCTCGATTTTTATCTACGAAACCTGATTGACCACGCCCTACAGTACTATCAAGGTAGTATGATGATCATTACGAAAGGTTATCCCCGGCCAGTCCCCTGGCTTCAACTGACGCTCCAAGAGAAGGTTACCCTCTGTCAAGAAGTCCTTCGCCTCGTTGGTCTGGATAAGAAACCAGATGTTTCTGAAAAGAAGCGAAAGATCCGTAGATCGGACTGTCCAGACCGGAGGTTCAGACCCACGTCGGACGATGAAGAGCTCCTCGAATGGGCTGCAGGCTCCGGTTCATTTGGATTAGACTGAAAGGTATGTCGAAGGAAATACCTATTTCAAAGCTTAAAAGTCCAGAGAATTAGGAAATTAGAACTATAAGAAACGGATGTCCCTAATCTTGGACGACATCGTAAATATCAGTCTCGCTTTCTTCCTCCTCTTAATCTTAGCTGTCATCGGCGTCTTTATTACCCTGGCATCGATCGAACTGGGGGCTTACCGGAGGAAGAAGAAGATAGACCAAGAGTTGAACCAAGCGGCCTGGTATGCGTTCTACGGGGCCGTCTTCACCGACACGATCTTCGGTCTCATTGCTGCGACGGCCCTGATCGGAGGGATCATCTTCGTCCTCTTTGAGATCTTCGGTGGGGGAGAAGCTGAAGCGATCGCTGGCGTTGGGGCTGGTGTTGGGGAAGCGGGGCTACTTGCGGCCGAAGGCACTGTCGAAGCCGTGGAAGCAACGGCAACGGTGGCCGAAGAGGCGACCGAACTGGCTGAAGAAGGAACAGAACTGGCGAAAAAAGGAAAGAGTAGCTTCTGGCGAAGAGGTAAGAGACGAGGCCCTAAGAAACTTAAGAAACCTGGCTGGATCAACCGGATAATCAACTGGATCACGCGGGGCCTCCTCTTCTTAACCCTGGGCTTCATGATTATTACGGGGATCTTTTGCATCTTAGCCTACTTCGACATCCTCTTGAGTCCAGTTAAGGATGATCCGGACGTAAACTCCGCCTACACCAACATCATCATCAGTCTAAGTCTGGCTTTCACTACAGTCGGGTTTGTTGTCGGGTATTATGCGGTGAAATACTGGTTCCACCTCCAACGGAACCATAAGTTGGCCTTACAGTCGGTAGGAACTCCCCCCAATAAAGGGAGTTACCCCGGACCCGTCGATCTACCGACAGGGCAACAGACAGGGCAACCGACCCCGTTACAAGAGATCGCCCCTTCCACCAAGTTCGGCTTTACCAGTCTGGACGCTCCGATCATGAAGACGGCCAAAGAGGAGTACCATACCAACCTGGTGGAGAAACCGGAACAGGTCTCCATCTTCCAACCGGTCATCGTGCCTGAAGAAGTCGTTCCGGTGGAAGCAGCCCCTCAACCTCTGATTTCTAAACTACAGGTTGCAAAAACCGGGAAGAAAACAACGTTAGCCGCTTTAACCGACCAGATCAGTCGAAAAGTCGAGAAGATCCCGACGACGTCGACGTCTCTCAATCAGGCGGTGGGTAAGATCTTAGGGGAGAAAGACTTAACCACTGCAGTCAAGCGTCAGGTCCAACCCTATCTGGACAAGGGGAAAGCTTCCCTCCAACAGGTGACGAAACAGGTGACAGATAAGGGGAAAGCCTCCCTCCAACAGGTGACGAAACAGGTGACGGACAAGGCATCTCAGACGGTGAAAAAAGGAATCTCCCAAGGTTTAACCTATCTGGAGAACCTTTTTTAATATCAATGATCTGATAAGGAAAAGCAGGAAACCTATACTCTGATTTATTTTCCTTCTAAAAGAAATGGGATTAGTACATAGGGTGATAGATACCTTATTAGTTATCGTTCTTATCTTCGTATTAAGTACAATCCTAGGTTTAACGATCGATGCTCATGGAAGTTTAGTTTCCAATCCGACCTTAACATCAGAACAGAAGACGGCGTCTACAATCAGTCTGTGGAATAATATTTTAACCGGGTCCTGGATCCTCTTCTTTGTTATTGTCGGGACAATCAGTCTGATTATCTATGTTTTCAAAAGAAATACGGATAAGACGAAAGAAGAGTTTGAAATAATATTGAATAATTATAAGATATTAAGAGATGAATATAAAAAGAAACTTAATGAACCAGATCAGATCAGAACGGGGTTTATCTTAACGGAAGAGAAGAAGAGATTGACTAAGTTACGGAAAGATCAGAAGAACTTAGAAAAGGATATCCTCTTAACAGAAAACCTGATCGAAGAGAAGAAGAATGGTAAGACCCCTAAGTATAAACGGTATCTTCAGATCATAAAACCTATCCTCCTCTTCGGAAGTCTGATCTTAAGTCTGATCTCCCTCTGTCTAAGTCTAATCGCTCTGATTTCAATCGGAGGAACACCTACTAGCCGTTCAACCTTTAGTCAGGCATACTCTGAATTCGCTTGGAGTCTGGGGTTATCTACCGTTTTAATAGTTGGAATTATCGGTTACTATCTGATCCAACGAATCTATCCGGAGATCGATACAGATGACGAATCTTACTTTGAAATGATCAAAGGCTTTGTCAATAGATTTCCAGATGCCTTTAGCTTCTTATTTAATAAGAAAAAAGAGTTAAACCTATCTGAAATAAAGAAAGATATTACAGAAGAAAAGGTGAAAGATAATATAGGGGATATTACAGAAGAAAAGGTGAAAGAAAAACGGAAATTATATAAGATTAGAGAAGAAGGGAAAGAAGAAGAAGTGAGAAAACTGACAGAGAAAGAAGCGAAAGAAATCCAAAAGAAGTTCGAAGAGAAGAGGAAACAGAGTCAACGTGACGCTATGGCTAAAGCTGAAGCAAATAAGATATGTTTCGTTAAAAAGGATCAGATCGACCTCTTAACAGCCGATACGGCTAAAAAATACAACGATATCAGTAGACTCTACGATGAAGAAACAGAAATAATGAAAGAAAAAGAAGAAGAATTCAAGAAAAATATCGATAAATACTATGTTTTTCCAAAAAATCCAGCTGTTTATAAGCCGAAAGAGATCGATACGATCGAAAAGATCGAAGTAAAAGACTAAATATCTTACGTAAGATATTTAGGCAGAGGGCGTTCCTCCCATCTGAAGGGTGATCGCCCTAAAATTAAGGATCTGAGGAATCTCAGGAAAGATCTCAAATTCATGTTCGTAAGCGAAGAAAATCATATCTCTGACCGTTTCTTTCTCAATTGGGGCTGTAAAAACGACGTTCTCCCTCTCTACTGTCGGTTCGAACTGATATCGGAGACTGATAACGTATGTCAGATCAGGTTTAACTTCTAAGTGAGCAGAGAAAGTAAAGTCTTCTGGTAAGATCGGATCTAAAAAAAAGGAGTCTTGGAAAGAGATGTAGTATCTGCTGGCTGAACCTAAGTCGGGACAGAAGTTATTCAGATAGGTCAACAAGTCTTGCCAAGCCAGATCGTTGAACGGTCGAGTGATAAGGGAGAGTGATAGGTTTTGACTTAAGGAGAGGAACAGATCAGAACAGAATTTCTTCGCTCGTTTTATATTTTTTTTACTTCTACGTTTAGACAGATGGTAGATCATTTCTTTAAAAGTACGATTATAAAGGGAAATTGAACGTGAATCAATCAGTTATTTCTCAAATCTAGTCCAATTTCTGATAAATATACTGTAAAAAGAGGGGAATATCCCCTGTTATATCCGTGGAGGCGGAAGCCAAGGTGGCAAGATATGTAGAGACTAACCGGTATAGGACGACACTGACGTAGGAGAAAGGGGGAAGAAAGGGAGAAACAGGGGTGGGAGTACCGTCGGGATGACAGAATGGCCCCGTTCTGTCAGGAAATCTGATCGGAGTCTGCTCAAAGTCTGCCTGAAGATCCTCTTCGAAGATCAGATCGAACAGATCTCCAGCTACCGTTGGAAAGACCATTGTGACCCCTGGTTTAACCTGAGATGACCGGATCAGCCTGATCTTCCCTTGAGAAGGAAGAGGGGCATCTTGAGTAAGATCGATCAGAAAGAGGGGGTAATCTTCTTCTTCTCGATCTGACAAGGCCCGAAAAGTAACGTGAGGAAAGAACCGATACAAAATAGGTAGGTACGCTGGCCTAGCCCGGTCCGAGCCGATCAGACAGACCGGCTCTTCTGTTGTTAGAAGAGGAGTATATAAGATCAGAAGATTAAAAATAGAAATGAAATCGACCAGATCGTTCTGCTGCCACGGTTGCGCCTCTCCTTCCTGTTCTGGTAGGGAGAGGAGGTCGTCGTAGACGGCTTCTTTACAGAACCGGGGATAGAACTGGGTGTAGATCTCCGGACCAGCCGAGAAGTCCATGAATCTTGTTTAATAAACAAGATTTTTACTTTTTAGTGGATGTTCATGCAAAATATAGGGTCTTAATCGATACTGTCATCGATAAACTCGTCCTCCTCCCGGTCCTCTTCCTCCCGGTCCGGTCGGTCCGGTCGATCCTCCCGGTCCTCTTCCTCCCGGTCCGGTCGGTCCGGTCGATCCTCCCGGTCCTCCCGGTCCTCCCGGTCTGGTCCTCTTCCTCCCGGTCCGGTCGGTCCGGTCGGTCCGGTTAAACTGAAGACTTTAGGAGATAAGATGTCCCGATCGTTCGGTTTTTCAATCAGATGACGGATCTGACTGATCGTCTTGAGGAACCGGTAGTACGGTTCCTCCATCAAGTCGGGGTTGGGACCAGTCTGGGTAACGGATCCAGTCTCATAAACGATAAAAGTGTGGTGGGGAATCTTGTCCGACTTCTTCCTAACTTTAGCGTCGGCGCCTGGAATATAGGGGAGTTTAATGTTAACGTTGTTGTTGATCTCGTTCTTGTAGATGGAGAAGAAACCGTTCTTCCGGTTGATCTCCCGTTTCAGCATCTGACGTTTGACACAGAAACCGAGGGAATAGTTGTAGTTGACCATGACTTCCTGGGCTCTTCCTAAGAGGAGTTTAGAATCGGCCTCGTCCCCTGGGCCGGAGATGATGTTGACGACCCGGAAGACGCTCTCGATATGGTGGGAGAAGGCATCATGGCGAACCAGATCCCCTTCACTACAGAAGGAGAGGAGGAACTGGACAACGGTGGGATTGAACTGAGGTGGAATTTCCACCGGGATGATCGTCTGATGGTATTCGAAAGGCGTCTGTTTCTCGAAAACGAACGGGTTGGCCGGCTCATCGATCACTGTCACGTCATACCCGGTAACGAGGGGACCTTTCGTCGCCGCAAGTAACCAAGCTTTGATTTTAGCCGCTTCTTCCCTGTTTCCGTTCAGATACCGGATCTGCTCTTCAATCTGGTAGAGCTTCTCTAAGATGATCCGGGCGGCTTCTTCCCCATTTTCCTTGGAATTAACTCCAGAAAGCTGCATACTGTAAGCACTCAGTTTAAGGTTGACGTTCTTCTGACTGGTCGAAACGACGATAGTGATGGCGTTTTTGAAGCCGGGATTCTGATTCCGAGTGATCCCTCGACGGAGACCATCGAGTTTAAGGCCGATAATAGCCCCTGGATAACCGACCCAAGGGATCTTTCCGCCGTCTTTATACGGGGGTAAGGTGACCTGATCCACTTTCAAGAGTCGAAAGACAGCATCGATAGCGACACTACCAATCAACGGAATGATCATCGTCATTGTGCTGATTGGAAAAGATCGGAAAGGTTTGATTTCTAACGGTTTTGGGCTTGAAACAAGCTCTTCTTTCAGCTCGTCTAACCGGTCTAAAGCCTGGGCAATCCGGGCCAACCTCTCCTCCTTAGACGTTAAGGGATGGGGATCGTTCGGCGGCATAGATCAGAAGTTTCTTTTAAAGGTTCTACACCTTTAAGATCTGTTTAACGATCAGTTATTCTTATCTAGTTTCTTTTCTGGATATCTTTCGAAAGATCTGAAACCTAAGGGAGAGACTTCATCCGAGTTAAACTTTATATAAGTAAATGGATCGGTCAGAAGAAGAGGTAAAACAAGAGTTCTACAAGTTTCTTCAAAAATATGAACCAGAAATCATATACGATCTGATTATCGAAAAACTCCGGTATCGAAACTGGTTTTCTTTAGGTACGAAGGTTGGAACAACTTTTCTCTGTACATTCTGGTCGGAATGTACCGAGAAGGCTTCCCCTCGATTTGCTTATATTGATGAAGATATTAAGAAGATCGTTGAAGAAATGATGGGCGGAGAAGTGAAAAACGAGAAGATCAGAGCTCGGATTGAAGAACTAAAAAAGATAGATAAGTTCGATTACGACAAGGAACTTTCGTTGAAAGGTACGATTAAAAGTTTTCAGATAAGATTAAATGAAAGCCAGAAAGGATCAAAAGATGAGATCTATCTGACGTCAGAGATAAGTTCAATTAAAAATGATTTAATCAAAGTTAGGAATGATCGGAAGGTTCGAAGACAAGAGATGATCAATCTTAATCATCTCCGTTTGATCCCTGGATATGTTTTCTTATATCCAGGAACTCTTTTTCTCATCGTTATTCTACTTTTTAATACGTATATCGGATTTGAACAGTTTCGGGTCTCTCCTCAGAAAGGAAAGAGGGTCGAAGGTCAGATCCGCTACGATCTGGAAGATCGTCCTCTCTTCCAGACAGCAGAAGATCTTAACCGATTCAACGAAGAACAGACACAGAAAAATATAAAAGTTCCTAAAAAGTTTAAGGAAGATTCTCAGCTATCGTTCACAGAATGGAATCGAGGGCTCAATACGATCATCCAGTATGATGAAGACAAGATTGATCCGGGAACATTGACCCGAGTTCTTACGGGGAACTGGAACCGATGGGACTCAACAGAAAATTACAAGTCTTTAAAAAAGAGATTTTTTATTAACGCTGCATCTTCCTTACTTTTCGACCTAGATATTAAGATCTTTCCTACCTCTCCACCTCTGAAAGCCCAACCGATCAGTACTGATCGGTTGGACTGTTTCAGGATCCGATCGTACTTGAGTAAGAAAGATGATCCGATTATCCAAAACTATGTGAAGATGTTCGTAATAAATGCTTCCATTTCAGACAAGATTCTGATCAGTTTCTACATCAAGAAAGAGAAAGCTCGATCTTCATCCAAATTTATGAACGGCGAGTTCTTTCGAGGTTTCATCATTGCTAACTATTCCATGGGGGGACCAATGGTTATCAAGATGAATGATATCCTAATCGATCCGGTAAAGATCGGTATCTATCCAAAGAGTGAAGCTAATGTTCCAGCTACTGGAAAAGAAAATCTAGAAAAGACCACCTCTATTCAATCAAATATCGAAACAGAACGAGCCACTTCTACCTATATCATCCGGTATGAAGTTCAGATAGATCAGAATCGCCCGATCGTTAATGAATGGGTCTTTAATCACCTTGATTTTGTTGAAGGTATGGCTAAAGCTTACGCTTGGATGAAGAAATCTTACGAAGATTATATCAGAGAAGTTCGAGAAATTACTACTAATAAGAACATAAATCTTGCGTTTTTAGATAAATATAGACCGAGAGAAGCCAAAATGGATACTTTTAATCCGTTTAAGTTATAAGTTACCTCGATCGGATATTTTTTCTATATATTCTGATCCAAAATTGGAAAAAGAAGAATAAATTGACTCTTAAAAAGTATGAAGGCAAAAACGGAGAGTCGATCGATCAGTCCAACTCGGAGATCGAAAGCGACCCGAGATGCGGAACTCTTCCTACTAGCCTTAGATCCGGATCAGAAGATCGAGACGAATATAAAGACGAAAGATAAACAGATCCGGCTTATCAGTACGCCTGAAAACCTAGAGTACTTCTTCCTAGATAATCCGATCTACATCTTAGCTTACGTCAGTCAACAGATCTACCAGGAACCGAAGAAGATCCCTGAAACGGGTCGAGGCAAGTATTTGGCCCATCCGATGAGTCAGAAGTACCTGAAGAAACTGGTTCCCCAAGTCTGTTACGTTTCCAGACCGGGGATCTTCGACTTCTATCCGGCTGTAGTGCCGACGATCGGCTACATCATCCGTCCTTTCGTTCGACATCTCTACGACCTCTATCAGTTTAATCTTCCTAAGGAGGAGCCTTCCTTAGGCTCCTTAGAGCCCTCAATCTCTCGGGAGGGCTCTAAAAAAGACTCCTCCTTAGGAAGAGATCAGACCATTCAAGCGTATACGGATCAGTTTATGGCCCTGATCCTGGATCTCCCTCTTGAGATCGTTACCCCAGAGAAGATGGTAAACAGGAAGACGAACCTTCCCCGGTACCAGGGGATGATCGATCTGGTCTACCGGTTGATCAGTCGGATCATCTTCACGGTCTACGATCAGGTCAGCCGATCGGCTGAACCGACAGCCCGCTTAACCGTCTTCCAGTTCCACGACGGCTGGACACGAGGAACGTTCCGAGATTTTACACGCTTTTCTATCTTGTCGCAGTATCTGGAGTATCTGGAGGCTAAACCGAAAGTCTCCTACACGTTTAAGAAGATTACGGCCGTAAAACCGATGTCAGAACCGTTCTTCAACGGGCTCTCCTTCACCCTCCACCTGATAGGTAAGACCTCGGTTAAAGACCGGTTTCGGGCCCGCATCTTCGGCCAAGACGTTAGTATCGAGGGTAATCCGGCTTACCAGGTCTACAGTAAGTACGGCAAACCGGATAGACTCCTCTTCCCAACTGGGACCTACAAGATTAGATTGACAGGGGTAGTGAAACAGAATGAAACCCTATTATTTTCCGACTTCGATTTTATTGCTGGGGTCTTGACCGCCTACGACTGGTGCCGGATAAAGATCGACAAGGAAGCCCGGATCATCACGGATCTGGCAAGCAAAAAGAAGTATAAAGTCTCTTTTTTTAAGTAAAAACGTTACAATATTGTAACGTTTTGGATTTTCTTACTGATGGAGCTGATCTTTGATCTGATCGAACGTCGTAAACTGGACTATTTGGGTCGAAGTTCGAACTATCTTCTTCTTTCTACGACAGAGAAAAGATTCTACTATCAGGGTATGTTTAGTCGATTTATCAACAAAAGAGAAGGTTAAACGTTGACTTAATATCGGGTTGATAAAGATCAGATTGAGACTGTAGACACTCTCAACCACCTTGATCTGGGGTTCTACGGTCGATTCAGTTAGACAGGCGAGGAGATTCCGACTTTCTTCATCAGGGAGAGGTTGGTAAGAATTCGCCTTGATTTCTATCTTCCTAATCTTGCCTAAGTAAGGTTGAAAGGAGGCTAAGAAGGTCCGCCACTTTTCCGGGTCGGTCTGTAGTCCGATCCAAGCTTCGATGGTCGGAAAGATCGGTTCGGTTACCGACGTAGGTAAGACTACTTTGACGATAGGTCCGATCGGAGGAGGGGGAAGAGATGTCAGACCAATCTTCCTTAACGTCTGTGACGTTAAGGGTCTACGCTGAGGTTTATCTAGGAAGAACCTTTTCCGCTTATTTTCAGGAAAAGAAACGAAGGGATTAGGGGCAATTGCAGCCATACACTACGTAAAGAAGGTGATAAGGCGAAAGATCAGTTATTTCGAGAAAACGTTAACAGTATAGAATGGTAGCAGATTAGGACGTCGATATCCAGATTTTCGTTCATCTTTAAGCCGAAGAGAGCATGGGGGGAAGAGAACGTATAGATTAACCAGTTGAAACGACGACGGACAGAAACTATCTGGGTATCTGAACTGTTCGGCTCAAGCAAACAACAACAAGAGGGACACGGGTCTAAGGAACAAGGTTCTAAGGAACAAGGTTCTAAGGAACAGGGCCACAGAAGGACGATCTTATGTTGATCTTCCGGATCGTAGTTACGGATAAAAATCTGATGGTAATAAGAGTAGAAAGTCGTGTTTTTTAACGGTTTTATGACTCGTTGGAAAATAGGCGCCTGTACAGGCTGGGGTAGATCGACCAGATGGAGATCGACCCGACAGGGGATACTTAAGCTGACCGTTACCGTCAGGTAGAGGGTCCCCGTCTGCGCTCGCCGTATAAAGGCTTCCGACTGGAAGTAGTTCGTATCGTTTAAAAAGATGGAAGTCCGATCAGCTTGCCAGCTTCTTCCGGCGGAGAGGGGGTAAGGTTGGAGGAGGTCAGGGTCACACGTCTCGATATCATCGACCAAGAGAGTTTCGAACCGGTAATCGAGTAACTGATCCAGGCGACTGAAAGGGGAGGTTTCGTCCAGATCTTCATACCAGATGTGGTGACAGAGGTTGTAACTGATGGAACTGATCCACTGGATTGGCGGGGTAAGGAACGTGGGTCCTAACTGGCTCGGATGTCCCTGGTTCGTAAGCAACCGGTCGATCAGGACCGGATCGGGGAGTAAGTGTGAGAAGTCGAAACGGATACGGAAGGGGGTTGGAGGAACTTTCAGTTCAAACTTTCTAACGTTAGGATCGCCTCTCTCCTCCTCCCCAACATCGTCATCGAGTGACATCAGGTCAGTAAAGAGGAAGATGGTTGTCATTTTAAGGAGTTACCAGAAGCTTAATAGATCTCTTTTTAGTAAAAAGAGATAGATCGACGGTTTACCAGCTCATCTTCTTCTCCATATAGGGAGCATAAGCCTGATCGATAACGATCTCCTTTCCGACCATCTTCCTGTCCCCGTGACCGATGGCACATCGGATCCACCAGATGATAGCCGATACGATGGCGGCGATAATGACGATGATGATGGTGACCCAGGCTGTCACCCCCCAGTTGACAGAGTCGGTCTCGGTGAAGAAGACAGGGTGGAACCAGAGGAGGACCAGACTGAGAATGATCCAGAGGATCAGGAAGTTGACGATAAGGAGACAGACGATACCGATCGCATTACCCGAATTGGAATAAGTCATGATCTCCGAAGTATTTAGACAAGAGATAATTTTCTGAAAGATTTTCAAGCCTTGCCGGCCTTTCTGATCTTAACGGACAGGAAAGGCCAGGACCCAAAAACAGAGCTATCGTTAACGGAACCAGGTTTTACTGGCCGCTCGAGCCTCTGCGTAAGAGATGATGGGCGGGTAGTGGATCCCGGGATATCTGACGTAGGCATCCTCCCAGTTGATGATGTCTTCGGCTGGAACGTCAGCAAAGACTGGCAGATACCGTTTGACGTAGAGACAGGTCGGATCGTACTTGATAAGCTGGGCTTTCGGACTGAAGATCTGGAGGTAGGACGTCCGGACCGTACCGACATTGGCCTGGACCTGCCAGTTCCCGTTGTTGCTACTCGGATCGTAATCGACCAGGTGTTGAGCAAAGAACCGTTCCCCCAACCGCCAATCGACTCGGAGGAGCATGGTGAGGAAGTTGGCCGTTGCCATCCGGACCCGGTTGTGCATCCAGCCCGTCGTCACCAGTTGGGTGATTCCCGCGTCGATCAGGGGGAAGCCTGTCTTAGCAAGGCACCAAGCTTTGAAAGAGCTTCGCTTATCCTCCCAGGTCGGTTCACGTCGCGGGGGGATCTGTTGGAAGTAGACGAGGGCAAAGAAGTCGTGCCAGATGACTTGACGTAACAGTTCGTGGTGGTAGCCGAACTGATTCACAATACTGGAAACGACCTCCCGGATACTCACGGTGCCGAACTTGATGTGGGCTCCCAGGAGGGTCGTCGGTTCCGCAATATAGTCCCGGGTCTGTAGATAATCTTTAAAATCTCTGATCCGTTTTAGGATCTTCAGACCGACCTGACGCCCCCCGTGCACGGCAATCTGATCGTTGAAAGGGAAGGTCATAAAGTCCTTCAGATTTCGACTGGCAGGAAACGTCTTCCGTAACGGTTCCGACGCAGGTAAGATGGAAGAAAGTCTCTTCGACGTCTGGGGTTCCCACGTCTTGTCGTGCTGGAGGAGGTGGATCATCTTCCGGTAGTAGGGGGTAAACGTTCGGAAAAGACCCCCGGAAGAGGTTTTTAAGGTCGTGAGGGGGAAGATCGTCGAGTCAGCTACCCCGGTTACGGTAATACCACTTTTGCCCAAGCCGGTCGTCAAGATCTCTTGACGTTTCTGGGCAAACGGGGTCGTATCTGTGGCGATAAAGACCAGCTCGACCCGGCCGGTTAAGATCTGAATTAAGTTCTTCTGATCCCCCTCGTAGAGGAGGAGGTGCCCGCCGAGCCGCTTCACCTCCTCTGACAGTTCCGTTAAGCTTTCCAACATAAATTGAAGACTGTTCAGTGAGCGGTACTTGTTCTTGCTGCCGATCTGAACGGGATCGAAGTTGAAGATGAAAACGAGCTGATTACACATTTCTAAAGCTGTAAGGAGGGGGAGGTTATCGACCAGACGGAGGTTCCGGTGAAAGATTAGAGCCCCGGCTACCATTTTACTTACTAGATTTTATACGATCTAAGTAACGACTTAGATCGACCTACTGACGGAGACGGACCGTTCGGGTCGATAAGATTCGACTCTGATCGGAAAGGGGATCTTCCCCCGACAGTAAGGGATCTCGGACCAGGTCTTTCTTCTCACGAAGATTCTGACCTTTCGGAGCAGAGGCCCCGGATCTGGCTACGACTTCCCTCTTCTTCTCCGTTATGGATCCAGGCGGTTTAACCAGTTCTTTGTCGATGATCTTGACGCCGAACCAGTGGGGTCCGACAGGCGTATGCCACTTCTTACTGATGGCGTCTTTGAAAGCGTCTCGCGTCGGGATGCGGCCGTTCGGAATCGACTCTTTGTACCAGAGTTTAAACTCTGAATAGAGGTCAGAGACAGTGACGTGGTGTGCCTGATCGTAGTTTCCCGTCTTATCTCGGATCTCTTCCACCGTATCAACAAGGAAGTGGGAATACAAGTCGTTATTGGCCCAGTAGTTCTCCGTGTACTCCGTAATGATCTGGGGCGTCTTCAACCGTTCTAAGGCATAGACGGGATAGTAGTTAGCGAAGATCCAGAGGATGGCGGCGGCCATATTGGGGATCTTCTCCTCAAAATTCGGATCTTTGGGGAAGACCCGCTCTGCCACCTGTTCTTCCAACCTGTTCGGATACTGGTCGGAAAAGGTGGAGAGGAAAGGGACGATGACGACCCGATTAACGATGGCCCGATCGACGTTACCAGCGATGGCTGGCACCTTGTTACAGACGAGGATAGGCGTGAAGGTCGCCTTCGTCTCGCCTCCTTCCTCATGGAGTTTCCGCGCATAGAAGGCGTCACCCCCCGTGTACCGTTTGATGATCCCCTGTTTTAGGGGATCGGCCGAATCCGGTTCATCTAAGAAGGCGACTCGGGTGGCCCGGGCTCTCGCCAGATGAGGACTGGCATTAGCAGCGTTGGCCTCCTTTTCTGACAACATCTGGATGGGGAGTTTGATGACGTACTCTCCAAAGGCCTGTTCGATGATCTTGATGGCCATAGACTTGGAGTTGTCTCCCTCTCCCGTGAAGACAGGAAACTTCTTGTCGTTGTTGCCGGCGAGGAAGAAAGACGCCCCCAACTTCTTAAAATAGTGTTGGATCTCTCTATCGACGAACGTCTTGTCCAACCAGTCTTGGGCCGCCTTGACGTGTCTGTGGTTGTTGGTGTACTTCTCGTTGTACCGGATATTAGTCGATTTACTGATGTAATCCTCCGGTTTCCCCTTGCGGAAGATCAACCGGTTCCCAACGACTTCGACGATGCCGTTGGCCATACCCGTTAAGTTCCTGTTGGCGTCCAAGAGTTTATGGAAGCCTTCTTTATAAAATAAGTCTTTAACATTACTGATGAAGGTGTTAAGTTTATTCTGTTTTCCGATCGTCTTGATGGCTTCGGAGAGTTTTTTCAGCGCGGCTTGACACTTAGACTTGTAGTCTTCGTCGGACGAACTGTTCATCTGTTGTGCGACTTTGACGTGAAGCTGTTCGTACATGGCCTTGAACCGCATACGGATGGCTTTTCGAAGATCAACGGCATTACATGACTTTTCCCACCTATGGTCCCGAAACCGGTACCAGACGCCCCGTTCATGATCGACACAGACGAACTCCATAGAGAAGACCTGGTAGATCGCTTCACCGATGTCACAATCGATCAGACTGAGGGACTTTTCGATGGCTCGGTTGCACTTCTCCAGTTTCCAGGCCTCATACAAGTCCCGCGAATCCTCGTTGGCGTACCATTTAAGGGTGTTGATGGTGATGGGATTGTTGTAGAAGTTCTCATACAACTCCGTACAGACGTCTTGGATCAGGTCGTCGTTACTGCGGAAAGACGGAAAGCCGTCAGTTCCTGTAGTTTCCGGATCGAAGTCCAGGAACCAACCGGGTAAGACGTCGTCTTTCCCTACGATCTGGACCGTCTTATTAATCCAGAGATCGAGGCCCCGTTCCGTGCCGTTCGTAAAGTTGTATAA
>Ga0209208_10006840_pt1 | contig 15667 bp, 9 predicted proteins | sample S1TSphfallax_3_FD_187694 | JGI IMG/M metagenome (GOLD analysis project Ga0209208, IMG submission 187694) | Host-associated microbial communities from peat moss isolated from Minnesota, USA - S1T2_Fd - Sphagnum fallax MG (SPAdes) (version 2) | ecosystem: Host-associated > Plants > Peat moss >...
GAAATAAAAATAAAAACTTTAAAAAACCACACAATACCTAAAATAAACCCTTAAAAGGCTTTTGAACCAAATCATAAAACTAGCCTTAAAAGAGTTGTTAAAATAATTTTTAAAATATAACTTTAAAATAATTTTAAAAGAGTTATTACAACAAACCTTTTTTAAAACCTTAAAAAACATATCAAGCATGCAATGTCATAGCAGGGGCAAAACGAGGAAAGTTATGTAATTATTGATATTTTCACAAGAATCTTGAAGATTCCATGTTGATTAACCATTGGGATATGGTTACTATCATTTTACATGAGTTTGTTGCAACAATAGAAGCATTAGAACATATTCAAACATTGGGAAATTTGTTCCAACATGGTGGGACCGCACTATGGTCTTATTCTCGAATATTAAAATGGTGTTGTTTGGGCATAGGGTCCGTCATAACGATTTTTCTATGGATAAGTTAGTGTTGTTGACAAGTCCAAGTTTGTACATGGATGTTCCTTTAAAAATTTGAGGTTTTTTTTTCCCATTCTCTTTTCCTTACTTTTGGTTTTGTTTTCCTTAAGTATCAGCACACTACCAAAAGCCTCAAAAAATAAAACACATAGTCATAAGAAAAACTCGAACACTTTATAAATAGTTTGGCAATTCAATTTGTGAAGGTGAATGTACATCTATAGTTGATGTCGTGACTACAAAAGCTAAATAATTTCTTTCCCAAAAAATTGTCATTTAGCATTTTTCAAATTATGAAAAGTTGTTTCATAATTATGACAATTACTGAAAACTACTAGTCCCCTCCGCATATAGATAGGGACTTATTTTATTTCGTGATTTCATGGTTCTTGGAAGGTAATTATTCATTGTCATTTTGTCCATTTTGAACACTTCATGCTATGTGGGGAAATTACATATTTTTATACTAACAACACAATTATGAACTTGATTGGAATTGAAAAGGGAAAATATGATCTAGAGGGCAATTTACATTTCCTACCTATAGAATGTTCTTTCAACCCCAACACAGGACTATCATATTGTTCCAAGCTACATGGCTGCAACACTACACCATGCCCATCCAAAACCAAAGACAACAATTGGGTTGTGTTTTGTATGTTCAAAAGTAGACGTTGTCCTAGTATGTCGTTTAATAAACAAATTTATCTCGCATTAATCAAGCTCTAAAAGAATTCGTACAAAGGAATAATTTTGTTCAAAGGCAAGGGAAGTAAAAAATTGGTTCGCTTAAAGGCGCCTTGCGAGTAACTTATTATAGCAACAACATTAATGTCCACGACAAAGATCATTGCCACATTCAACTCCTAATACCATTACGTATTTAACACCATCTGTTTACTTCTCAAACAATCTTGTGTTCCTTTTGTGCTTTGCAAGATGTTGAACATGGTCTTTAATGTATAATAGGAATATTTTTAAAGAATTAGTAGTTTCCTTTTATTGAGGTTTAGGTATCTAATTAATATTATATATAAAAGCAACAGTGGTGGTGTCTATCTATCTATCTGTGTGGGCAATGCCTAGAAGATTTTTTGAGTCACTGCCCATTCCCTGTGGAGCTTCCCCAAATGTAACTTCCCCAGATGTAACTGATTCCAGAGAAAAAGGAAATCAGGGGTAGTCTGATTTTTTGAAGCAAAAGATTTGGTAGACTAGAAAAAAATTATTTAGGCCTTGGACAGCCCAGAATCATTTTTATTTTTTTTGGTATTGACCAAGACTACCTTTTTTTTCTTTTAGCTATTGTCCGTCCCAATTAAGGGGATGGATGAAATGTCCATCCGGCTTGATGATGGGACGAATTTAGGGGAAAACCAGAAAAAAAATATTTAGGCCTTGGACAGCCCAGAATTTTATTTTATTTTTTTGTATTGACCAAAACTACCTTTTTTTTCTTTTAGTTACTATTCGTCCCGATTAAGGGGATGGATGAAATGTCCATTTGGCTTGATGATGGGACGGATTTAGGGGAAGATTAAAAAAATATATTTAGGCCTTAGATAGCCAAGAATCTTTTTCTTTTTTTTTTTGGTATTGACCAAGACTACCTTTTTTTGCTTTTAGCTACTGTCCATCCCAATTAAGGTGATGGATGAAATGTCCGTCCGACTTGATGACGGGACAAATTTTGGGGAAGCTTTTTTTCTTTTAGCTATTGTCCGTCCTGATTAAGGGGATGGATGAAACCAAGTTTAAAGAAACTAGGGGACTTCACAATGGCCAAAGGTCACGGGCACCCGCTAGTATCATGAAAGATATCAATGTTGACTATTTGTACCAGTTGAACCCAAGTCGTTAACCTCTAATGTTGGAGCTAGTTTTGATAAATTTAATGTTGCATTGCAGTCTCGAGGTCTTTCCAAGTTCATTATTCCAACAACAATTATTAAACATTTGCTAGTTGCAGGTGGGTCATCACCATTAATTTGCTTACAACTTATGTGTTGGAAAAGAAAATGCACATGATAATAAAATAATTTCATTATAAGCACCATAGGCTATATTCTCTCAAGAACTGGTTTCCATGTGTGTTTCACCTTAAAACTAATTATTGCCTTTAACAATTTAAAAACAAACCCAACAGGGGGCGAATGAAGGTGTATAGACTTTTTGTTCAAAAAAAGGTCCTTACCACGATGCTTGATTCTCAACACAACCTGATGTGTGTCCATTGTTATTGCAAAAGGAAGGTGGCTTTCCTCCATGTATGTTTCCATTACGATGCATTGAAAAACTTAGTTTTGACAAGAGCTCGGGCAAGTGGTGGTTGAGGTTGAAAACACAATGTGAACATGAATTTCAAAGTGCAAATTCAATGGTATTTTGTGGGGAACTAATGTCAGGCAAAATTCGAAAAGACAATATTTTGGATTTCAATGGTTGGAAAATGAAACCCATTTTCCACAAAACTATGTATTTATCTATAAATTGTAAAGATTTTTCCATCAAATTCGCACCTAATCCAATGATATGAAATTCATGGATGCATTTATTCTCTCTAGGTGTGTTTATCCTAAATGACATTTTATTCGTTTCTTTGCCATCTAAATTTTTCAGTGCATGTTCATAATTTTCTTGTGTTTGTGACATTGTGTTTGGTCAACTAATATGTTTAGCAACATCTCTCTACATCAACTTCCACTAGCATATACTTTGGGTTTTTGTTTCCCACTTTATGTTCTTTGGCAATCCATATTACCTTCATGGAAAAACACCTTGATGGAATGCTTCAATATTACATTTCCATTATGCTTTAATACTACAAACTAAATTTCAACTTATGGACTTTAAATCTTTATGCTTCTAGACTACAAATTGTTGTTATTTACAACATACAAATATCAATTTTAATGTCAATTGCTAACACACAATCAATGATTTGTTCCCACCTTTACATGCACTAATTATCCTTTCTTCAAAAAAAAATTCTTGGATAAAACTAATGGATGGAAATGTGCAAGCCTGCTTCATGCAAATTGATGGAATGTTAAACAAACTCACGGCATTCACGTGCTTTGACCCTTTTCTAGCATAAGGTTTACTCATTACGACCACATGTAGTTTGTGGGTTTGTGTAAAACCATTTTTGCATTAGTTTTGAAGTTATGCAAAAATGAAGTTATCTTCAACAAATAGTTATAAATCTGGTTCATGGAAGGGTCCCATGCATTATTGCATCTAAAATGTTTTCATCATTATGCATGAAAATAATGCATGTAGTTAGAATTGTTGGTCCTGCAATAATTAAAATGGATAATGAATTGGTTCTTTTGCATTGTTGGTTACAACGTTTTGACTTCTATTTAGTTTGTATCTTGCTTGAAGATACGCAAATGCATTGATGACATCAAAGATTGCCTTTATATACAAGTGCTTCATCTGGGAACAGTTGCAACCTTTGAAATATTGCTTGAAATTAGTGAAAACAACTTTTTTATTGCACAAAATTTAAAACATGTCTCTCGTGCAATTAAAAAGATGGAGATTTTGGATTATATTTGTGAAGGGTTTTGTTGTTCCCAAGGTAACTAGCAAACGACTGCAAGTACTTGCATTCATTTCATAGTGTTGAGTTCCACAACCAACCATTCATTAGATGGATATGTTATCAGTGGTAGGTTATTTTTGAGGATTTTACAAATGCATATTACTATCTAAAGAGTGCCCAAAAAAATGGTTTGTATTCCTTTTAATTCTTTAAATGCCGTGTTATGATAATTCCTTGTTTCCTTCTTTTTTGGAATAGTTGGATAATTGTAGAAATCAGCATGGGTTGTGGGTGTCATCATTTGATTCAAGCCATTGATACTTCTTTTGATTTGATTATTGGTTTGTATGTTGATTTTACAATAGTAGCATGACATTTGTTCCATTGGATATCATTTTCTTCCTTTGAAATGCAATAAGTTTACACCATTTGGATCCAAGAATATTCAAAAGAAACCTTAGAGAAAAATAATAATTAACCCTAAATGGAACCTTCAAAATAATATAAATGAAATTTTGATTACTTATGGATAATTCTAATATATAAAAGTTTTCCAATAAGGGCAATGTTAAAATACATGTTGGTCTTTAAAAAAGACCCCACACAAAAATTACATTATAATCATAACATGTGATGCTTCTAAATACATATTTCATTTTTATAACAAATTTTCCATGGAACTACCATGTTTATAAAATGAAATTTGTTACCACAACCCATAAAGGTATTGGCCTATTATATTTATAATCACAAAACAATATTTGCATCATACATATATATTCATTTACACAAATATAATTTACATGTAGTTTCATGTTTAATAAAATTTCATGACAATTTAAAACAAATATTAAGATATCATGTATATAAAAATGAGTAAATATTATAATTCCAAAAAATCATTAATTATGTATCATTGCTTGATATGTTGTAAATTGAAATTTAATCTACATCGGAATAGTAAATTATATGTATTGAACATACACATTAACACAAATTTATATTTCAAATTTTTCTTAAATTTTATTTTAGAATAATAACTTACTCTTTACATGGACACAAAAATTGTATCATACATTATCATTAACATATATTTTAGATGTTTTTTTAACTTTGTTTTGAAATTAAAATTTAACATTTACATGCAAGAAAACCATTCATTTTAATGGTTTTAAATAAAAATAAAAATATTATTTGTATAAATTTGAAGTCAACTACTAGCTATCTTGCCTAATTGAAAGAGATAGTTATAACAATATGCAAAAAAGATTTCATTTCGTTCATCCTCTAAGACATTTTATCAACTATATATATGTGTTGATGGTGTTACCAAAATAGTTGAACAGTAGTTAATGTATTGAATGTATGGCAATTAGAAAACCTTAAATGCCAAAAATATTTATAAAATGGCCCATTAATTAAAACATGCATCACATTGTTTACCAACATGGATGGGAATTCAACTTGGAAACATTCAACAATGACCACCAATTGAAAAATGTTTTTAATTATATACCAATATAAAAAATGAGTCCACTTAATTAATAAATGCCATAATTCTATTTGAAATTTAAAAATCTTGATTACAACATAGTTGCAAATGATGTGAAGTTAAAACTTTTTAGTTATTAGTGTAAGAATTTAACAAATAAATCTTTATTTAAATTATCTATTTCCTTAATTTGCACTCATCAAATTTCTTTCATATTTTCAGTTCTATGTTGGTTTCTTTTATTATTGTTTTTACCATTATTTCCTCAATTTTGACTTATTAAATTCTTTTGTCTCACCTTTATGTTAATAATCTTTGTTGCTACTTTTAATATTATTTTTTCAATTTTGCATTCATCACATTTTTATATTGTCACATCTATGTTGGGTATCTTCTATTATTACTTTTAGCACTTTTGCATTAAGTACTATAATCTTGAAGATACTTTGGAGCTCTTCTCACACAATTACCATACTTACTAGTAAGTTGGACATGTTTATCTGTAGTTCAAAAAAGTGAACAAATCAAATTAAATTTGACTGGATTTGAAATATTGATATTACTATTTGAAGAAAAATCCTGCAAATATGTATAAGAATATCCTTTGTTATTTTAAAATGATTCATGAATTTTGCATTATAACATTTGAAGCTTACAATGTGTCTTTTGATTTTATGTTTAGATTTTTGCCAATATAAATGCACCTTGCACACCCATAGACTAACTTTACAAGTCAATTAAAGTTTGAACCTTTTATGTATACATATTTTTGCAAATTTATGTTATTGTTTGTGCATTGAACAAAGACAATTAAAAAATTGTTCCCTTGATTTTTCAAATGTGCTTTAAATCACCCTTTCACGAAACATTTAAAATCCCCTACATTGGGATACTTTTTTATTTATGAAGATTGGAATGTGACAACCACTGTTGGACTAATATATAGATTGCATCTAGATATCAACACATGTATCAATATGAAAACAAAGGGTATTGTATTATCCTAGCTAACAATGGGGTGGTTTGACATTTTGACCGATGTTGGTAGTTATTATAAACAAGAATAAACCCTTGGTGGTTATCAAGGAAATTTTAAGATTGATAATCATGTTTTTTAAAATTAGTTTTAGTATGTAACCATGGTTTTCAAGTGTTTTGAAAAACATTCAAATAAATGGTCATCAAATTGCCAATTCATTACCTATTCCTTCATGAAACCATTGGTTTTTTAATATATTTGAAATAATTACGATTGATCATCATTCTTTGATTTTTATTACTTCAAATAACTAAAACCAAGGGTGGTCATTGGTTTGTTTAGTTTGGAAACAATTTTAAAATTGGAACATAAATTCAAATGGTTACACAACATTCAATTTGACAAACTTGAATTAGATTTTGTTTAAGTTTTATCCACCACTTAGATTGGTGGTCAAGGAATGGTTGCATTTTGAATGTATTTTTATTTGGTTGTGACATTTTAAAAAAAAAAAAAAGCATTTGCAGTTTAAATGCCATGGGGCCTTAACTTGGAAGAATTCATCAATGTATTTCTTTAGGTGAAAATTTGCAATTTAACAACAAAAAAAGACCCTTGTAAATCGGCTTGAAGGGATTTGACCATTAGATTGGAAGCAAGTCACCATGATGTAACCATTTGGTAATAGGTTGTAGCAATCCACCCAATCAATAGTTTAGGTTTAGCATTGCCCGTATTGACCACCCTACATTGTCGAATGTCACAACCTTCCCCACTATGGGCCCCTTTTCACATCTCACCTCACTTAGAACTTACAACATTTGCAAGCAATTATGCACACATTGAATCTGAAATCACTGTCAATAATGAATGCCAATACTTCTTGGTAGCATGTTTAGTAGGATGGGTTACGTTAAATTTTAGATTGTGTTATGAGGTTAAAAGCAAAAAAAGGTGAAGGAACAAACAAAAAATTGGCATTGTACACATTTGTCTAAGTGCATTCAATGAATATCAAGGTACATAATTGATGTGCTCTTAATGTTAAAGAAGGAAATAGGAAACCAGGAGACATTGTATTTTTGTGTGAAGTTCATTCCCAAAAAATCATAGTACATATTACAATTTTTCCTTTTGAATCATTTGATTTGATTTTGGTGTTATTTGGTTAAGATCGGATCTAGTATGCTTAGCTAGTTGTAAATGTAAACCTTTTAAAGGAGGAGCTTAAGAATGATGCAAACACACTGCTTAGGGCCCAAGGGACTTAGGAGGGCAAGATTGAATGCAAAAAGGTACATAAGTTTTCAACTAAAAAACAAGTTGAATGTTCAAGTTTTTTTTTTGTTTTTTGTAGTTGTGCAAGGTTTGAAGGTCATAAAAATCCCATAAACTATAGGGTTAAGGGTTCAAGCTTGACTTTCTATAAATGTTTCGTTGAGTTTGTGTATTTTGTTTGAGTGTCGATCGACCTTTCTTTTGGTTTTTTGTTACGAGGTTTGTTGTGAGAGTTTCATAGCACATCCAAGGTCACTAATTTTTTTTTCCTTATCAATTTTAAAATCCATGTTGTGGAAATGGTGCCCTTGAAGCCTCACAAAACTTCAAGTTTCATCTATTTTTCTCAACCTTTGTAGTACCTAATTTTGTTACAAACCACACACCTAGTGAACTACCTAACATTTCTATTAATTTAGTTCCTTCCTCAATATCATCTACATCTCTTGTTGTAGTGCAAGGTAAGAGTTTGTTGGTTTCTAAATCTACAGCCACATCTGAATCTATAAATCATATGTCAAACCTTGGAAATGGTGAACCAAAGAAGAAGAGCCCAAAAAATCTAAATGGGAAATAAACAAAGTTTTTCAAGATCGATGAATAACTAGGTTCCATTGGTTTGAGTCAATATGTGGACCTAATGGGAAAATGAAAATGGTTAGATGAAAATAATTGCTCTAACATTGAAGGGAAGGAAAAGCTTCTAATTTTAAAACTAGAGTCCTTCATCAAACATAATAGAGTAAAAAAATGTGCAAGGTTAGACCATGAGTTATTTTAAGGCAATCTTTTTTTTATCCTTCTAATGCTCATGTGAAAAATTAAAAATTGCATGTCTATGGAGGATGTGATACTATTGTTGCAAGTTGCAAATGGCGACAAAGTAAAATTTATATTTTTAATTAAAAAAAAAAACTTGCAATTTGTTACAATCTTCCATTTGCTCTAGCAAGGGCACCCAATGACAAATTTTTAGGATTTCAAAAGGCTTTTCCAATTCTAGAAAGCAAACCATTGTCCTTGAAAACATTGGTTAGATTCCATGAACTGGACCATGGTTGAAGCAATGCATAGCTTAATGTTGCGAGCCATAAATGTTGTTATTTAGAAAACATTATTCATTTCACTAAATTGTGATGAAGTCACCATTGTTGACAATCAGAGTTGGCTTTCAATTCATTTGTATGTGATTGATGGGTGGAAATGGGTCCTAATTTTGCTTAACCTACAAAGGGTTTTGGATAGTGCAACTTTTATAAAACTTATTTTGCAAATTTTTGTTGAATTTGGAAGCATGACTAAAATAAATGTGGCAAACAAGTTAATTTACTTTGAAGGAAACATAATGATCATATTTTAAGGTTTCAAAAATGGTGTCACCATAAAGCTAATGTAGAACCATGTTCCATTCCTAAATGGTTTGCATTGTATGGCACACTTCACAAACCTAGTTGTGCAAACTTTGCACAATTTGAGTTTGGTGGGAAAAATCGAAAGTTTGTTTACATTTATGCACAATTACTTTGCCCATAGTCCTAAGTGCCATCTTGAAGCAAGTAATTTAGCTGAACTCCTTGAATGCAAACACAATAAAATTATCAAAAACATCAAGACACATTATATCTCAATGTTAACACCTTCCAAAAGAATCCTTGGTGAATATAAAGCTTTAGTTGTAAAAATGGTTAAGGATAATGTAATTGTTGACACTGCCAAAACCGATTATGAACTCTTATCTGATCTCGAGACATTGATGGGTTTTTTTTGCATCATTCTTTCATTGGAGTTGGTGCATGGTTTGTCAAAATTTGCCCAAAACCAACAAACCTTCATTGTGATTTTATTTCTACTTTAAAGTTTTGCGAAGCAGATCTTTTCACAATGTATTATGAAGGTAGAAAAAGGTTTTCTTCATAGCACTTCAATTGTTTCCAAGATCTTTGTGAGTACATCCATGACCACTTTGTGCTTGACATGGTGGAAAGAGCCTGCCATAGGCATTGAATATTTTGCCTTTTTTTGGGAGGCAAACTTTATATGTGTCATACCCATGATATAGGTACTAAGGAGGCAATGGGCTTTATAACCAAACAAGTTTGGGCTGACTATGTTGAATATGTGAAACAATAATATTTTAAAACTGCTACAAATTTCATTTTTGAATTGGAAAGGAAGTTTATAACACAAGAGTTGTTAAATGCCACTCAAGTGATCTACACATAATACTGGCTTGTTCTTGAGGTTGGAACAACATTTTCAGGTCACCTAGTAATTATCTAGGTTCATTTTGGTCACCTCAAGGCATGGGGGACTATTATGGTTGGTGGGGCATTTAAACCAAATCATTTTTTATGAGCATTCATTTATTTTCAAATTGACGATGAAGAACGATATTACTTCCCCATGTCTATAATCCATGTACATGTTTATGGGAAAAGTTTGGGTCTAATGTGATTCCAAACCACTTTTTTTCGAGTGGTTTAAGCTAACCAAATTATGTATGGTGATGGTGTTGGGCAGATGGAAGACAAACACATATTTTCCAACTTGGCCTTCATAAAAACAAAGCTTCAAAATCGCCTTACTATGCATATGGACCTTGTTGTTTGAATGTATGCACATAAAATTTATGATCTAGAGAACTTTCTTTTTACTTAGTTATTTGTGATTAGAATGAACATTAGTTGTGATACGGGGTTGATGCATAGGTTTCATGTGACATTGCATTATTGGTTTTGCAAGTTGTTGGTTTACGAATGTTTGTTGAAGGTCAGTTATTGGTTGGAAACCAATCTCGTATTATAGTTTCTATTCAACCTATGGCAACAATCAATGAAAATGCACACTTTTGATTGCATGTTTTTATCTATTGTGGTCATTTTTTATGTTAATCATATTTCACATATGCGTTAGTTGTCAACGATGGTGATATGGTTACAACCAACAAGCGATTAGATGTTCAATTGTACCGTAAATTCATTCAGGTTTTCTTTTGCATTTTAATCTTGTTTCTAATTGGGTTTTGGGTGTAGGTAGGGCTTGAATTATAGTGGGTAGCACCTTTTTAAAGTTGGGGTTTGAATCACCTTCAAGTTATTTAAGGTTTAGTGTTATTGGTTGATATTTCTTATTGTGAGTCTCTTTGAGGAATTTTACATCATAGTTGAGATTATAGGGTAAGCGCACAAGGATCTTGAAAGAATAATTGACAACTAAAAGACCTTAGTTGGAAACATCGTGACATAAGAAAAAAAATTGGATGATGTAATTTTTAGAAGTGAAAAATCAAATAACACACATCTTTAAAGAAATTACAACGACACAAGCTACAAACTTCTACCCAAGTGGAGGAGATCAAGATTTGACATTAAGGAGGCTAGAATAAGATAATGTTCAATTTCAATATAAGATGCAAAAGGGATTCACCTTACAAAGGTAAAATGTTTCTTGTATTTACTACATTGAACTTGGAAACAAAATCGATATAAGGTTACTAACGTAATTCCTCTTGATATGTGATGATTAACTAACTCACTTGCATTCACAGTTGTAAGACTCGGGCACTGTTTTGTTAAAATTTAAAAATTTGATGGACATTCCAGTTGAAGAACAACAATTGTTTTAGCATATCATTTACCATATTGCATCAACTAAATACAAGGTTTCTACACTTGGTATCCTATCAATGGACACCATTGCACATGTATTAATGCATGATTCCTATTTTGTATTGACTATTAAGGCTTGTTTTGATTAGCAACACCTTGTAACCAAAAAAAATGCTATTTATTCATGCTTTATGTGCTTGATGAATTTTAGGTTGAATTAGAGATGGAAAGATTTGATGTTCTTAAAACAAGCATAATGAAAAAGCTTGTGGTGAAAAGTAGAATGGAACTAAAAGATATCTACAAATGTGCACACATTGAGCTAGATGTCAGAACAATGGAAGAGAAGCTCATTGCCATGATGGATTTAGGTCGGTAGGAGGTTTGCATCACCATGTACCAGTTCAATGATAATTTTATTGACTTCAAATTGCACTTTGATTAGGTGTTCATAAAATTATTTAATTGTAGGCATGGTAGACCTTGTAAAACTTCTAGGCTATATGGAGGAACATGTGTTGCAAGCCAAATAGGAATTAGCATCCACAAAGGAAGGAAATTTTTGAAAAGATGGAGAAATGGATGTTAGCATGTGAAGAGGAAGGATGGCTTGAAAATTATAACAAGGTTTAGCTGTTTCAAAGGTAAATGTATACCATTTGTTTCATAACTTTGGGATTTTGTGAATGAAGAATAATTATGTATGGGAAGCCAAGGAAGTCCTAAAATGAAGTTGGAAGTCGAATGGTGTTAAATTAGCCTTTCATTTCGCATGCATGATGGAAAAAAGTTTGCTAGCAAAGGTATTCATCTAAATTAAAAAGATGCGGAATGAGTATAGGCAACCATTAATAAATTTTTTGGTATGCCTTATTGAAAGGGGGGAATGCCCTTTTGATTATTGGATTTTGTAGTATTAACTTTGTGGGTGTTTTAATTAAGATGTTAAGTTTGTTCATTTAACTTACTATTTCAATGTTGAGTTTGTTACAAATCAACTAGACAAAAAAGATTGCACAAATATTGCATTGATTCGGCTTGCATGGTATGGTCGTGATTGAACACAACTACGATGGAGATGTTAATATTGAAGACAAAAACTTGGGAGAAGGAAAGGAGTGTTCAATTCATGTTTGATGGGGTGTCAAATTGAGCCATTGTTTTTTGTCTTTTGAAAAACATATGAAAGGCCTTTGACAAAGAAAGTAAAGATCGATGACTATTCACATTCAATAACAATAAAACTTGCCATATTGAAACATTTGTCACCGCAATGCTACAATGCTAAAAATCCAATAACCAATAAAACTTAAATATTGAAATACTATTTAAGCACTTGAACATACAACACTTTGCAATTTGTCACTAACAAATTATGAACATACACAAATTATGATAGCCACATCTACAAAAAAAATAATTCTATGTAGCCAATTAGATCCACCTACCCCAAAAGAAATAGTCACATTGGCATACAAGCATTGACAATGTGTAGCCAATCAACCTACCTCACGGATTTGAAAAAAAAAAAAACACTAGAACCCATGTGCATTTCACCTTGGCAAAAAAAGTGCACCAAAAAACTAGACTTCACATTGAAAGAAGGTTGATGAGAAAAGTGTGCCCCTGACAATTTGAAGACTCTTCAAAATCTTGTCTTACACAAAAAACAAAGAAGTATGAACCATGCTTTGGAAATATTTGAATTCCCCCAAACTCTTGATAAGCCAAAGAGGAATTCTTTTGGAATTTCAAATGGATGTGCACGATGAAAGGTAAAATTAAACAAGGGGTGTGTCATGTTGTGGCCTTGCCATTTACATTAAAAAGTATCTAAAGGCAAAAAAAAAGAATGATGAAAACTCAAATATTTCACCATGCCAAAATATAATCTTGATATTTTTTCCTAAAAGAAACCAAAATCCTTCACAAGATGTTATAACTCTATTATAACTAATCTCAAGTTTCAACACAACCCAAAATATAATCTTTCAAAAATCCTCATATAAAAATAGACCTATTATTATTACCTAGTTGGGGCCAAAATCCCTTAAGCTACTACTATATACATTATAAGCTACTACTATTATACTCTATTATAATGAATCTGAACACATTATCCTTGCCTTGGTAGGCCAAGCCAATAAAGAAAAAAAGCATTTGAGGGTTGTCCAAGGGTTGTCTGGAATCTTTTAGATTTGTCTATTGACTTCGAAGTTTCATTATAGATTTGGGTGACTGTATAAGTTGCATGCATTGGGCTTCTAGCTTGGTGATGATCCCAGGGATTATTTCAATGAGGGATTCCTTTGAAGTTGTTGTCTATTCCCAAAGAGTTTTTTTATACATATTCACATTCCAAAATTGAATTTAAAAAAAAAAAAAATTATTTGAAGAATCACATTTTGGCTTCAACTTTCATGCATAGTAGTATATATGTATTTAAAAATAAAATAAAATAAAAAAATAATTATTTACAAATAATTATATGTTTTCAACAACCTTATTGCCTTTCACTTCCTTCCATACAATATGTACATTGTCTTTCAATCCAGCAATGTTGGTGCAAGTCTCACTAGTTATAAATGGGCATCAAAATATCAAGTGCATTTTTAGTCTCTAAGACTATCTCTTGATATTTTATATAATTAACTTGTGTGAATATTTTAAGAACAAGTGCCTTCACACATGTGAAAGATTGGGGGGAAAATAATTTTTTCTCATGACAATGTGAAGGGGTCCCACAATTTTTTTTTTTGTCTAGATACCATTGAAGGCTTCAAACATATCATGGACCAATGAAATGGCTCATTGCCCCCCAAAGAAAAAAAAAACAAAAAAGGAAAAAATATCTTTAGTTGTACACCCTCCCCCAAAACTAATTGATAGAACCAAACTTTTGGGTATGGTTTGGGTGCACATTTTAATAAAAAGTTTGACGAATTCAACATTATTTTGTTTATTGAGTGAATTGGCAATTGAGGCTTTTGGCTAGTGAAGCTTAGCATTGAAAATTTAACATAATCAAAATTTAAATTTAAAAAAAATAAATCAGGGTGAGCTCTTCGATATTGTCGGGGAAATCCTTGATGAGTGTAATTTTATGGGGATCATTTCATAATTTTCTAACTTACGGTGCCAAATGTATTGAATTCTGAGTCATCTTTGTCATTGAAAATTCAATTAAATTTATTAAAAAAAAAACTGGTTTTGGAAGGAGAAATTAGTTGAGTAACAGGTTCACACTTGTGTGCCAAGGGCACATGCAACATTAATAATAAAAACATGGAAAAATGTGGTACCTATTAAGTTATTGCATCCCCTAATTTATCCCACATGTGTTTTATGCAAGATGTCAATTTAACTACATTGCTTAGATCATGAAGGATACTTGCATTAAAGTCTAAGCTTGGTGATATTAATTGTCTCAAGTTTCCAAGTTTTAGTGTAATTAATACATAGAATGACCTCATTAAAACTTGGGAGGACATGGAAATCACACACCATTAAATGGAACATAATAGAAGACCTCTAATTAATGGAGTGATACCCATATGAATCTAAGCCATTGTTAGGGTAGAGAACCCCATCATCGAACATGTACTTATCATCAAACATTTTAAAATATTTTTCTCATTCCTTAAATCAAATTAAAAGCGATTTTTTGTGTTCTTGGATGTTCAATTTAGAAGGTTACAAATGTTTTTTTTTGAGCATCAATTTCATGTACTTTCATAGTTTTCTCCATTTTCTAAGTTATATATTTTTTCTATTAAATTTGATGGGTATAATATAAGATTATGAATTAATCATAATTATGTATTGATCTTTAACTATCCACTTACTCCATTCATTAAGTTTTGATCCCCAATTAATCATTCCTTAATGGAAACGCCCAAATTGTAGGATGAGTAGAGAGAATAAAAGAGGTAAGACAATTTGATTGATCCTAGTGATGGAAAAACGATCTTGTGAGTTATATATAACTAACAATTCTAACAAGTCATGATAAGAGTGAACCAGCACTCAACAACACTTGGTTTGGTACCTTCAAAAAACTTCTTGAGTTTTTTTTTTTTGCCTCTCTTAGTAGTTAGTGGCTAGGGTTAGCACCAAGAAATGTTGAATTTTGGAACTTGAAGATGGGGTGGGTGTCTTATGATATGAAATTTACAATGTTTAGAAGCCACCCCAGCAAACAAAAAATTTGGGATTCTCAAATGGGTGGGCTAAAGGGGAGGAACTCTTACTTCAAAATAGAACCTTCTATTTTGGGGAGCCTTCATAGTTTTTTTTTTTTTTTTTGG
>Ga0209208_10006842_pt1 | contig 15661 bp, 15 predicted proteins | sample S1TSphfallax_3_FD_187694 | JGI IMG/M metagenome (GOLD analysis project Ga0209208, IMG submission 187694) | Host-associated microbial communities from peat moss isolated from Minnesota, USA - S1T2_Fd - Sphagnum fallax MG (SPAdes) (version 2) | ecosystem: Host-associated > Plants > Peat moss >...
ATGTTTTATAGTCATTGCTTTAATTGTTGTGATTTATTAGTTGTTTATGAAGTGATTGCATAATTGTTTTTTTAATGTTTATTCAAACATGCATTAACCACCATGTTTCTTAGTTTGTGTAAGTTGATTTCACTTTGAATTCTTACTTGTGAATTTGTTCTAATCCCATCTTGGAATTTTCACCTTTGCTTGTTTTGGGAGTTAGCAAATGTGCCTTTGAGTTTAAAGTTGGCAATTGGCAAAGTTGAATATCATTTACCCAAGGTTGTGTCAATATATGCTTTGGTGCAAAATCTTAATTGTGCATTATCATGTACCTTTTTAGGTTCGGCAATAATTATATAATTTTTTTAAATGGTGAAAATTTAGAAAATTAAGGTCTATTCATATTCAAATTTTAAAAAACTATTGTTTATTGAAGTCGATTTTTTAATTTATTGATGTCTTTTATGGGCCTAACAATGCGGCCTTGTTGAGAATTATGTTATTTATGCTACAAGGTTTTCAAAAAAAATCCCTTTTTGATTTTTTGTATGCAATAAATCTCAAAAGTGAACCCTTTTCTTCAATGCCTAATGGCATGTCGATGGTTAGTGTAATCTTTTGTGTAGGGAGGTTTTGGGATCAAGACTTGTGTCGTGATACAAAATGTTTGCACAAAACATTAGTGATGAAAAACAAAATAATTATTTGACAACAAAATGTTGAACATCAAAAGATACTATGATATCATCATTTGGTTTTATGATCTCACAAGAATGTGTGGGATTGATGTATGGCCTAATATTCACTAAAAATCAATTATCTCATGACATTATTTGGTGAAATGTTTTGGCAATTTCAAGTTAAACTTGTTTGTGGGGCTAATGTTCTAATATTTTCCATTGTGACTAATGCCATTTTTATGCTCTCTATAGATAACTAACTACTCATTTGTTTTTGCAAGTTGGACCATTATGCAATATATCAAAATTAGTTTCCATGACCAGTTCAAAAATTTGATTTGATTTCATGGTTGTAGTTTCCATGTCATCTTTAAAGTTGACCATCTCCAAATTTTCTTCATGCTCATAGCTTTTTACATTCATGAAGTGATGGTATTAAATTTTGGCCAATTAGGCTATTTTGGTTTTCTTTGATTTCATGACTACATCAAAACATGACATCCATGACTACATGCATACACATACATAATCAATCAAGACATGTTTATCATCACATTGCATTTCAATTTTGTGTTTACCATCAAATTTGTGTGAATCATATTATTCATTTTGTTTGTAAATTACATTGCATTGTATTCAAAGTTGAAACGTGCAAGTTTATCTTTCTAAATAGGTTTTTGTTTATGCATCTCTACAAATTTCAAAAGGTTTATAAAGTGGTAGTAACTCAATATAAGGACTACAATTTTTTTGTTTATGCATATCTACAAGTTTACAAGATTGTTTCAAGTTTCTCTATTTGTCTATGTATATTTATAAATTGCATTGCAATGTATAATTCTTTCATTGTTACTTGTTGAGATTAATTGAAATCGAATGAGGTTACTTGTTGCCATTTGTGTTTGTAGGTGTTGGAGTAGGTTGGAAGGGGAGCAAGGTGATTATGGCAACAATAATGATGGAGTGGGAACAAATGGACTATAATAACGAGAATGGAGTGTTGATTGCAATAGTAGTGGTGATAAAATGTTGATTGTAACATCAAAATAGGTTGATTGCTGTGATTGAATACGTTTATTGTAGCAATGTTGTATAGTAGATTGTAACACTTGTAGATTGCAATAGTGCATGCTTAATTTTAATGTTCTAACATAAATTGTAACGTTTGTTGTAAAGGACATTAATAAAAAACTTTGATAAAGAGGGTGATGGAGAAACAAGGTTTTGCAATGGTTTTTAAACATTCAAAGGTTCTTTTGATGGTGTTTGAATCAAGAGAGGGCGCAATGATGCATTAACATCAAGATAATTGGACATTTTTCATGGCTTCACATAACATTGGTGTCACAACTTAAAATATAAGTTTTTCAAAAATTGAATGTTATGTTAACATAAAGTTAACACCCTGACATGCCACATGCTATTTAAGCACTAATGTTTTCTAAAAAGTTGGCATGGAATAATTATTTTAAAATAATAGCAACCATTGGGGTAACTTGGGGTACTTGTTACATTTGCACTAGGTGTAGCTTTACTTTGAGATCTATTTCTATTTTTCTTAACTTTCAAAATGAACTGTATCTACATCTATACCACATCTATATCAAAGTGAAGTAAATTTGACAACAATGGTGTTTGAAATTTTACATTAATTTCACATCATCACCATTATTAAGGATTCTTTTAAATGGTACAAGGTTTTTTCAATTGGCTTTCCTTTGGGATCTTGTTCATGCATATCTCAAGTTCTTTCAACAAATTTTTCCTATAACTTAGACCTTTTATTCTCTGTGACTTGTACTCTTGGTTTTGTCAAGTTCATTTTTCCATAATGCAAATTGTTTTGATTTTATGGGTTTGATTTTTCACTTTGCATTTGACACACCTCCCCCACATAGAAGATTCATTTGTTAGTTGAAGGAGCCTTCTAATGAACACATGCAAACCTTCCACCATTTGAATATGTGTTACATTGTAGAAGGCATGCTCCCATGAGGCTATGACATTGGGCTATCATAGTTGAAGCTATAGCCTTCAAATTAGGGGAGCCCATTGGGAGCACACCTCCCCCCTACATTTGTTTCCCAATAAAAGAAAACCTAAGACATTCACCAATGATTAGGAGGAATTCCATAACTAACAATGGTTTGTGAATTGTGAATGAAATGTAAAGGATGCAAGCTATCTTGTCTGTTTAATAACAATGGCAGTACATAGCTCATTGTTATGAACATTTCAATTAGCATTCACAAATTTTTACAATGGCATCTTAATGGTCTTATTAGATGATATTGCCCACCCATTCCCTACTAATAACAAAAGCAATAAATGCACTCTAACATGTCATCACAAACCTATTTCATTTAACTATCAAAGACGCCATTAATAAGTCACATCCATGCATCATTCAATACAAAGATTTGATTTAGAAGAAGGGTTTTGTAGTAAAAACACATTTAATTGCATACATTTCACCTACTAAGCTTGGTCTACACTAAGATTATCAAGTACATAGTTGGGGACACTACGATGTCAAAGATTCCCAAAGTCATGAGATATTATCTTGGTTGCAACCCTAAGGATGCAATCAAAAAAATTGAAAAATGCATGTTTTGCAATTGGTCAAACTTGGGATGAACATCTTGAGCTTGTCAAAAATGGTACTATCTTGAACATATCATCCACCTTACAAAACCATTTGAAGTTGTGACCCAATATTGAACACCACAAGTGCAAAATGTTGTGGAGGATACATTTGAGAATTGTTTTTTGCAAAACCTCTCACATGTTTTGCTGAGTTTAGAACCGCAACACACACACACAATCCAGACAACATCCATGCTTAATACTTCTGATTTACGGACCTAATACTCATGAAAATGGTGACAATTGCAAAATTTATTCGGGTGCAACTACTGTTGGTCAACAAACATCCAACCCAAAAGATAGAAAAGTAGACCACATCAGATCCTTCTTATAGTATTCATTAATGTTTCCAAGTACTCAAGAAGAAACCCCAAGATGCCCAGGGAAGGGCAAGAAAACCCACACAAACTTTCTGCTAGCATCTTATATCTTATTATCCTAGTTGGTGGAAAAGACTCTCAAGAAGAATTATCTGTCAACTTTAACCGTTTGAAAAACCAAGAATTCCAGTAGTGCAATATTGCTCTAGTGTTAGGGTTTGAAAATACTAGTGAGGGACTAGATGAGTCTAATATTAAGGTTTAGGGGTTTTTTTTGATATTAGGCAATTCATTCTTGTTGCTTTTCTAGTATCAACTTTATACTGGGGAACCTTAGGTTGGCAGCCATGGTGGTCCTTGCCTTTTCAATGTGGTGCAGGTTGTGCCATTGTTTGCCATTGGTCTTTTAGTGTTTGTAGTTTGTAGGTTGTATGCATGTTCCTTGCCCCCATTTATCTAAATACTTTCTATACACTTCTTATTACAAGATACCCAGACCATGTACATTACAGTTAATCCAAATACCAAGTTTTCACCTGGAAATTTAAGCTTGTGATTCAAAGCAATTGGGATTCCAAACCAACTAGTCAATCCAAGCTCCTCTATAAGGAATTATAGCATGATCAAATATTTCAGATCACTATAAGAGCAATTTGTCCAAAATTGCTGATTTTCCTCCACTTTTTTCTTTTTCCACAACACATGGAAGCCATTTTTCTTTCATTTTGGGGTTCTGAGACTTTGGTTGCTTCATGCCAATCAATGCTTGGAACCTTGGGCAGATTGAGGGCTAGGCAACAAGAAATAGTCTTCCACAAAACTTCACTATCAAGATGCGCAAATATCACAAAAAACCATGTGGTCATTTCAGGCATTGCACTCACCTGGTTGTTGTTTTAGTCCTCCTTGTCAACAGCCGAAGTCTGAGAAAGAGCTTGTGCTGCAGATCTCAAATCCTCCCATCTTTTTTGAGCCACCACAGGTGGTCTTCCTTCTCCTCCAGCAGCAGCATCATTGACGACAACATGCCTGTCATCAGTGAAGGCACTCCAATCGAGACTTGACAAGAGGGTATACAGGATTGCAGCAATGAGAATGACATAAGTTAGGGTAAGACCGATGTTTTCAGTGGCGCGCTCATACAAGGAAGGACCCTTAAGCTTGTGTCTTGGAATGCTTCTGTCTTTGAAACCTTGCAGCAGTTTTGAGATCTCCAATTCAATCAAGTCCCCAACAAATGCAGCTGGATTGTCACTGCAAACATAGAATTGCCCATCCCAGATAACCATTGTGGGAAGAAGAAGCTGCTCCTTGGAAGGGGAGGAGGAGGATTTGGATTTGGATTTGGATTTGGGTTTGGCAAGAACCTTGAATGGGCGTATGAATGCAGGCCACTCAGAAGCAACGACATAAGCAAAAACAAAACTCCGATGTGCAGGAGCAGCAGCTTTCATCTTCCTGAGAAAGCTCTTGGACACTGGTGTGGTGATGTCACTCTCCAGAATTGCCAGTGCAATGGGTCTTCCATCCTCTTGCAATTGCTTCACATTCTCCATGGATACTACTGATGTCACCAATGGCAGCAAGTTCTGCTCCACAAACTCCACCACGTCTGCTTCTTCAAATGGACCATAGAACACAGTCCTGTCGCCATCCTCCACCAACACTCCTCCTCCTCCTCCTCCTCCTTGCTGCTGTGAAAACACAACGATGGCAGGGCTTTTGTCGAAGTCGAAATCGACCATGGCACGCTGTGAGAAGTCGTCGAGTATCGCAAACCAAGCTCTGGTGCGATGCTTATGTGCCAGCTTCTGGAAAAAACCCTCAACAAGTTCTGTTTCAAGCCCGAATCCAACGAAGACAGGAAGTTCGGGACCACCACCAGCAACAGAGGATGTGAGAAACTTGCGGAAAGCAAGCTCGTCCGAAAAAACCTCAAGCTCCGGAGCTGACAAGCGTCTCAAGTAGGACACCATCGCTCTCGCCTGTCGCGGGCCGTTGTAATCCGTCGGAAATCCATTGATGAAGAACTTGAGCGTCGGGTACATGCTAATGTCGAATTGGGAAGCGATCTTCGTGTACTTCTCGACATTGATCTTGGCCAAAACCAAAGAAGACTGCTGCTGCTGCTGCTGCTGCTGTTGTGAGGAGTCCGAGTCCTCGCCGCCGAGTATCGCAGCAGCTGCGTCTAGCTCAGGAGCCAGACGCTTGCAATGTGCACACCAAGGCGCATAGAAATCCACCAAGATGTGATCATACTTTGCAATCGTCGCGTCGAAGCTCTCATCCGTGAGCTCAACAACACGTCCGTAGTAGAATCCTCCATCTCCTCCTCCTTCCTTCTTCACCACATTCTTCTTCCCTGAACACATCCCCCCCTTGCCACCTTGAAGCAGCAGCAACAGCACTACTAGACATGGCCCGATCCATCGCCACAAACTCCACACGACTACTGCCATGGCACGACAAAGCCAGAAAGAGCAGCAGACTCAAACCCTACCCACAAGAAGGAGGAGGAGGAGAAGCGTGGGTGCAGCAGCCCTAGCTCCATTGCTTCCATGGCAAAGGTGACATCTTCATTGACCTAATCTCTAATCTCCGATACTCTTCGGAGCTCCTCCTCTTCGTCCTCGAGCTCGAAGACAAACCAGGAATTAGGGTTTCAAGGCCGCAATTTGGAAGAGAGAGGTTTAATGTTCTTGTGCACGATGTCGTTGCGGAGATAAGGGTGGTTGTAGAAGTATCAGCAGCAGCAATAGTTCTAATGGAAGAGAACAAGAAGAAGATGAAGATTATAGGGAAGGTGCCGCGTGTGGATGGGAGAGAATTGAGCTACCGCAGATTCTGGGAGCAATTTATGCAAGCAAACAAGCCGGTGCTCTTGACAGGTTTGATGGATTCCTGGGCTGCATGCCGTGACTGGGTGCTGCTGGATGGCAAGCCCAATTTGAGCTTCATCGCTGAACACTTCGGCAGTTCTCTAGTTCAGGTGCCTGCTTGTTTTTCCTTTTCACCCTTCCTCCCTCTCTCCCACCGCTTTCCTTCTCAGTCTGAAAGCTCCAAGCTTCTTTTTTTTTGGATGTGTTTGTTGAGAAGATCAGACTGTCTCTGGATCAGAATTTTTTAAATTTTTTTTTAGGCTTTAGGGTTTGGGGGAAGTTCTTCAGTCTGAAGCTTAAAGCTCTGGAAATCCCATCTCTCTGAATCTCTTCATCTTTGAAGATTTTCTGCTGCAATGCAGTGGGTGGACATCTTGTTAGTCCATTGAGGAACTGCTTCTCATCATGCACATGCCAGTGTTTTCAAAAACTTGGAAAACCAAAAGCATCCATGAGTGTGTGTGTTTTTGCAAGTCTACAACAAACAAAGCACTACTTTCTCTTTTGTGTTTACACAAAGCATCCATCCCATGAGTCTGCTTTCCAGTCTACAAGAAAGCAGTACTGTCGCTGTTTGTATGTTTTAGTAGCAGGAATCAAAGCAATTCATGAGTGTAATTTTGCAGTCTACAAGAAAGCAGTACTTTTGCTTCTTGTAAGTTTTGCAGGAAGGTATCAAAAGCATCCAGGTCAGTGTGTTTTGCAGTCTACAAGAAAGCAGTATGTTCTCCATGACTGGTTATGATAAAAACCACACTGAACTGATGATTGCAGAGTGTCAGGTGGCAGATTGTGCAAGGCAAGAATTCACTGATCAGAAGCGCTCGGAGATGACAGTGAAAGAGTTTGTTGAGTATTGGCAGGCTCATCATCAACTCTCAAACAAAGCTCACAAGGAGGAGGATTTTGACTCAAGCTCCTCGAAGATGACACAACATCTTTTGTATTTGAAAGACTGGCATTTTGTGAAGGTTTGGGTTCGAATGGAGCACTGAAACCTTTTTTTGTCTCATGTCTGTGAATGAATTGCAATCTGCTCCTTGTTCATCTCCCTTGAGCTTCAGGATCTGTAAATGGGAAAATAGTTCAGCTTTGTCATCAAGGGAAAACAATTGTGGGTTTGTAGAGATTTTATGTGCACACTGCGATTGCACTTCTGGTTTCAGGAATATCCGGATTATGTGGCATATGAAACACCAGTGTTCTTTGAAGATGATTGGCTGAATCTATATCTGGATGAGACTTGCACCAAAACTCAACAGGAAGATGGTAATGGGCAATCTGACTACCGCTTTGTGTACATGGGTCCAAAAGGTAGGTCTGACCCCAGGTTCAGTTGTTCGTTTGTAAATAATTTTTTTCCTCCATCCTATGTTTTTACCCTCTTGCTACTATTTCCCTGCAAGATCTACCAAGGAAGGGAAATGACTTACCTTTTCTGCATATTTTGTTGATAATAGATCTTTGGGACTTCAGATAATTATGTTGCATCTTTTTATATTTTTGCTTTATCTTAGCTTCTCTCCAAGCATGCTTCTTTTTAGAAACTTTTCTCCAATTTTTGCCAACAAGGGTTATATGTTTTGGTGTGTCATGTTGGGTAGCAAGAGTGCAATTCAACTCTTAGCATAGTTGAGGGAACAATCTTTTTAAGCGAATTTGTGGGTGCAGGGACATGGACACCACTTCATGCAGATGTTTTACGATCTTATAGCTGGTCCGCAAACATCTGTGGATATAAGCTTTGGCACCTTCTGCCTCCAGAGAAAACATCACTTCTCTATGACAGGTCAAAATTTCCATTTGTGGGTTGGTTTTCATTTAGTTGTATTTAGTTCTATATTTTACACATAAAGTGCACAACAAAATTTGACAATTTTTACCACCTGTATTACAAACTTTGTTTGCTTTGATCAAATGTTGGGCTCAGATTCTGACTCAGAATTGGGCTCATCTGCAGGCATAAGAAAAACACTGTATATGATATCTATGGTGACATCTCGTTGGTTCAATTTCCAGGTTTTTCTGAGGTGAGAACAGCCTTGTCTACACTGTTTCTTTTTGCCTGTTTTTCCTGACACATGCCCATGTCATCATGGAACATTGCTGTGTATAAATAAAGCTCATCTGTAGCGCTAGTGTATGCTGGTCAGTGGGCCATTACTGCAATCACATTCAAAAGTTCAACAATGGCAATGTCCTTCTACATACCAAACATACTACTAGTGATAATTGCCACAATGAAGTGGCAGGAAGCACATAATGCTGAGAGGAATTTGTTTCCAAAAGTGTCAGGCGTCATCAATTTTGATGGAATTCTTTTGACTTTATAGTAGGATGTACTTATACAAGAAGAATTCTGGTGCAGACAGGGTGGGTTGAGTGTGAGCAAGGAGCAAATGAAATTCTTTTTGTTCCCAGTGGTTGGTACCATCAAGTAACGAATCTGGTAAATGATTTTAGTTGGTTTCCTGACTGGCTACGGCTTACACTTCATGCTCTTGAGAGCCAATAAAATCAATTTGCTTGTTTTTTTGGAGATAATTTTAGAGTGCATGGGGTCAGGGTTTAGCAGTGGCAAATTTTTTTGGTTTTCATTGGCTTGTGTGAATCATTGGCACCCAAGAACTTGCTTTGTCTTCTTAGTGAGAAATACGCCTTCCTATTTTATTGATTAAAACTGTCAATATGTGTGTGTGATTTCAGGAGGACACAATCTCAATTAACCACAATTGGTTGAATGCATGCAACCTTCGCTGGAATGTATGTTGTCTCTTCTTACCCTCCTGATTCTAGCACGTGTTTTCTTCTTGAAAAGTTGAGTCCTACCTCACTTCCACCTCCGGTGGGTTGTGAAATAGTGAACTCCTATTTTGCAGCTATATGGTGCAGGCTAGATCTAGTTAACATACTGGTTTTTTCCTTCAGTTTATTGTGGATCTAATACATGCATCGTCTTTTTGCCCACATATATGAATGTTTGCAAGTACGGGTTCTGTTTCTATACTATGAAAGTTAATACTTGTTTTTATTTGGTTTTGTACTGCTACAGTGGAATTTGCTGCTTGCTGATTACAGTGAGACAGTTGAGTCAATAGAAGATATTCGTGACATTGCAGAAAATTTTGAAGAATTGTGCCAACGTAATCTAGCTGCAAATTCAGGTGGATTACTGTCCTGTTGCTATGGAAGTGTCAACACTCATGGATATTACTACTAGATGTTTATTGGATGATGCTTTTTTAGCAGTCTAGAGGTGAAAATAGCGACTTTGACACTGCAAAAATATACTTGATTTGATTGATAGAAGTGGATTTCACTTCACTGAATACCACTGAATTATGCCTACCCATGAAGTTAAATCTGAGATAGTCTGCTCATGACCTTCTAGAGGCCAAACTTCTTATATCAGATGGAGAGTCTAGAGTGTTAAATTCACAGTCTGGGTGTTTCTCTTTTGTGAAGGTATGAACTTTGAGGACTTCTTCAAATTCCTTGCGAATATAGCAGGGCATAACTTGAATGCACTTGCACATAATGCCTGCAACAATGGAGTGTTCCCAGCTCTTTCATCGCCTTCATCTCTTCCAGAGCTGCAGACTGCAAATGAGATCCAAGATGAGATTCAGAATGACGAGTGGAGTATGGTTTGGTCCATCACCATTGGAAACAGAGTGAGGAATGGAGTCCATGACAAGTCCGAGGCCAAGAAGAGAAGCAAAAGCAAGACATGGGATGATGATCAACAGCATGTTTTCAACTTATGTCGGATAGAGGAAATTCTTGCAGAGATGGCATCCCAGGAATATTTCATACAGCTTGCACAATCTCAAGAGGTTTATAATCCTCTCCCCCAGTTGCCACAAGAGTCACTAGGTACTGATGAAAGTGAGCATGTTGCAAACAGTTTGCAAGGCCTGAAGTCATTGCGATACAGCCTAGATGAGGCTTTAAAGAAGTACACAAGAAAAACATAAGCGTCCACAACAGAAGTCCTGTGAAGCAACACAAGATCCAAAGATGATGAATCAAGTGATCATATTGTGATCACAAAGGCTAAATTTCAGAAAATCAGAGGGGCCAGAAGTCATACAACTGAGCAGTTTGTGATTGATGATTCGATGACTGCATGTGAAACAGAGTTTGCTGAAATATAAATTTGATTTTATGATTTTACAGGCATTTTGAAGCTTGATTGTGAAAATCCTGGCAAGGCACTTGCAGTTTTTAGGGTTGAGATATTCAAGGAACTAATAGATGTGGCTACTGTGCTAATATGCATCTGCAATTTTCCAATTGCTGAAATCTTGCCTATAGAAGAATCTGATCACATGTTCCATGCACTTGGCAACTGCAGGAACAGATTCCATGTTCCATACACAAGCAACATTCATGAAAAGAGTGATGACAATTGCAAGTTTTAGTTGAGCGGTCCTTGGCGTCTGATTATTTTAGGACCCTGATGCAACACCTATTTGCTCTTGGGAACAAAAAACTGACAACTTTATGTAAGTTCACTGGCCAAATCTGTCAAAAAGTCTTGGGAATGAAATAGCCAGTTTGATATAACATAACATAATATGTAATTGCACTAATAGCTCATATACCAATCAGAAACTTTGATGTGGCACTGCTAGGCTAATATGAATGTGAATAAGATACACAAAGAAGTCAACTTCTCCAAAGTCTTCCAGACCATAAGCTGCAGTATTCATGCCCAATTTGAAGCCTGCAACACTGAAGTTGAAATTTCAGACTTTGATGGAGCATAATACAACAAGCATGAGCTTCATTCTCTGCATGTTTTCGTTTCAAAAAATCCCAACTTCATTGCTGTATAGGGGAGGATTAAGTACTCTGGAGCAACTCAAAGTAGCAAATTGCTGTATGATCTTCTCCCCATGATGCAACACAGTGATGGGATTGAACAAGAGAGTGTGAGGGAAATGCTTGATAAGACAATCATTACCACCTCAAACATCCCCCCCCCCAGTGAGATATGAGATATGCACACACAACACTGGATCTTGAGGCCCGGTGCAACGAATTAACACCTAGACACCAATGACAGAGAAAAGTCAATCATGCCAAAAACCATTCATTAAAGCTGTGAAGAGATTCAAGAAACCATCTTCAAAATAGTAATTGCTGTAGATGTACCAGTGAGGCTAAAAGGCACACTGGCAAGTACACAATGATTGAAAAAATCAATGTCTGCTACATCGTCATTGCAAGGAGGCAAGCAGCTACAAATACATTGCAGCCAGCCTACCCTCAAAAGACAGGTTCTCAATCCTCCTCCATTCATCAGGCCTACAGCCCAAGCTTTGTTCTGCGCCAATGCCTGCGTTTTGCATTGTACCTGCCATCCAGAGAATAAAGATATCCCCTTCAGAACTGTTAAAATCAATGAAAAGTTTCAGAGCATGAAGCACATGCCCTAATGTCTAAATTGTGGGGAGATAGGCACCCTAAGATTCCATGCTGCAGAGAGTGCTGAAAGTTAAACTTGTTGGCAGAACCATCTTAGCAATGCAACTTTATTCAGAATATTCCAACACAAAGTTCCAAGGGGAGTTGAGGAAAGCTGGATGAAGCTGAAGATTCACCTTATAGTGTTATCGGTCCGCATCCGGATCCAGTGAGGAATTGGGCGATTCTGCTTCTGTTTCTTGGCCAACTTTTTCTTGATCCTGAATGACTTTTGGGAAGGCTGGGGGGGGGCAGACAAAAATTCAGATACCACTCCCATCTCCCATTTCTACAGACGAGACAATAGAGAGTAGGTACATCCTATCTTTTCCAAAGCGTGTGATGATCCCACATACACTGAAATGGTTCCTTCTCTCAAGCGAGACATCAAGTCAACCCCTTTTCCCACACCAAAACCATTTGGGGGACCAAAGAAAATAATTCCCAACGTCATATGACTCTAAGACGAAGGGAAACATTCTGCGAGATTAGAAACCCTAGCAAGGCTCCGGTAGTTTTCAAACTATGCTGCCGAAGCTTCCAAACTGTCCCAAAGATAAGCAGAGACACAAACCCTATCCAGAACACACCAATTTATTCACGAGCAAAACCATGGCTCATACTTGCAGAATTGGGCTTAGCAACAAAACAAGGGAATGCGGAAAAACACTGGTAAGGATAGGAATCGTACCATGGCGCCGACAGGCCTGCACCCACCGAGCAATCGAGGAGAGACGAGATACGCTGCAAATGAAGTCGAGAGAGAAAGCGAGAGAGACGACAGCAAATTAGACTGTGCCGCAGACCCCACCTAACCCTAACCCTAAACCTAACCGTGTCGACTCATTCAGCCGTTACTCTTCCAGATCGCACGGCCTTGTTTGGGCACTTTTTAGCCGTAAGATACAACATGGACGGTTCAGAGGTTATCAGGCACATGACCGACCAACACTGCTTTCGCTTGCTGAAAATGGGTTTCTTCAGGGAAGTAAGGGAGCTGAAAATACAAAGGAAAATTTCAGGCAGTGCTTTTACAACTTATGTCTATCCTTAAAAAATGCAAAATTCTTTGATATTAATGGTCCATGCACACCTAGTGGTAACTAGGTGGCAGGCTATTGTTATTTCAATGGGCGTTCACACTTGGAGTTAGGGAAAACATAATGGTTGACATGGAAGCTGACATGTCATATGATGTTAAGTAACATGTTAAGAAAAAATTATCCATTTTCAGAAATACAAAGAAGCTTTGGTGTTAATTTGATAGCCCCCAAATTTGGGCAAATAAAGTGTTGGTAATTTGGTGTTAAAAAATGTGTCATCAAGATTTGTTAAAGAGCATTGTTGTGCTCGACAAAGAGTACATTGTGCATCTTTATAGAAGCTTTTTATTGCAACAACTCAAAGTCATTCATTGTAATAGTTGAAACATGATCAAGTAAGTGTTCGACTTCAAACAACATTTGTTTGAACATGAGAGATGCTTGAAGATAAATTCCAATTTGCAACTTGCAAATGGTTTTAGAACACAATCACAATCACTTGCATTGAAAAGCTATAAGACTTTCCAGAGATTCTTCTATTTGCATGTCACCATAGACATTATTTTCAATCTTACTAGCAACAAGTTGACAAAGCAATCACCAAGATGATTATACATCTCCACTCTAAAGCTAATTCTAATGATGATGCTTATGACAATCAAATGTGTTTGAAAATTATTGAAAATTTGTGAAATTGATAACATAACTCGTAAAAAGGTCATTTTTGAGTTAACGAATTGGACAACCATTTGGTAATGATTTCAATGTTGAAAGCTTGTTTCATTTCTTGAATGTTGTAGGGCATGTTACATTGCCAATCCACCTTGAAAGTTCAATGCAAGATGCAAGTTCACTAGTTTACAAGCATTGGAAAGTGAACAAGTCTTCATACTTTGACATCAATACATTCAATGCATTGTGTTTGTTTAAAAACACATGGAACGAACAAGTTGTTTGAACAATTTTATACATAAAAACTATGAAATAGATAGGACTAGGTGATCTTTCTGTCTTCATTTTAAATGTTCGAAGTTGTTTTGCTTGTATATTAATATATTTGGAAATAAACATGCATTTCAAAAATTGTTCAAAGTGAATGCTTGGAAGTGAAATTAAAGCATGTTTCCATGGCTATTGCTTACCCATTATTTGTGGGGGTCCTTGGTTGAATAGTTGATATTTTCATGCCAGAAATTCACATACTCATTCATTACTCTAGTAGGTTTTGCATTTTTCAATTATGGACATGTTACATTTCAAAAGTGAGTGTTTGGGAATGAAATTAAAATAGGTTTCCATGGTTATCACTTGCCTATTATATATTTGTAGAGTTCCCACTTAAATAGTTGAAGTTTTTGTGCAAAAAGTTGAAATATCCACTCCTTACTTTAATAGATTCAATTTGATGATCCCCCACCTCACATATCTAAAAATTTCCACCAAATTCATAATTGTTGATTATGTTGGTCCTTGAATCATGTTGAAAAGTGAAGAGAATTTCGCATTTGATCTTTGTCACCTTATGTGCACGATCACTTTGTGACACCCTTTGAGGTTCTTAGAAAAAATGCAATTAATTTATGGTTTGTGAAAAGACAAGTTGGAAGAGGAAGGTTGCATGCACTTTTTTACACTTGCATATGTCGTGTTGATTCTTTGGTTGTGGGTTGGGTTAAAGCGATGAACACATGTATATGTTTTGTCACAATTCTATTAAATATTTTATGCTTGAAAAATGGACAAACAATAGTCTTGAAAACATACCCTTAATTCTTGGAAATATTTTAAGTTTAAAAAAAAAAAATCATAAATCTGTTTAGGGTTTCAAATGATTGATAACCTACTTGGATGAAATTTCAATATTCTGTGTAGGTTATTAAAATTTGAAATTTCAATACCCAGTCCATAAGGGTCTTACTGGTTCTCAGAATGATATGTAAATAGGCACACAAGAACTAAAAAAAATCAACTGGTAGGTTATCTATACCTGGGGTTGATAACCGGGTGTTTTATAAAGAACCAGCTAATAGTGGGCTAGACCATACCCACCTGAACACTATCAAGGTCGTTGGAGGTATGTAAAAGACGTAATCCCCTAATCCAAGCAAAAACTGTGTGAAAATGGCAGAGACGTTGAATGGAACTCAGGGATCAAGCATTGGGAACATGGGTCTCGAAACCCTAATAATCACCGCGCCCTCAATCCACAGCGACCTCGACAACATCTTTTGAGGTATGTAAAAGATGCAACTTTAGGGCTAGCTCTCGCTCCAGTGCAAGCAAAACTGTGAGAAAGTAGCAGAGACCGTGATTGGAACTCAGGGATCGAGCATTAGGAACGTATTGAACAGTACTGGGGACAAAGGTCTCGAAACCCTAGAAAGCACCACGCCCTTGATCCTTCTTTCCTCTCTTTTGCGGCGTGTTTGTGTCTGCGGAGCGTTCTTCCGCCGCTTGCAACCATGGTATGCTGTTGTGCCCTTGTGTGCTTTTTCTTCCTGCAACTTCCTCTTGTGTTTTTCTCCACTGTGTTTGTTCGACGGTTTTGCATCCCTTCTTGTAGTTTTCACAAGTACAGAGATCTGCGCTTTGTTTGGTTTCAAGTCAAGCTTCCCCCCTCACATTTAAGTTTTCCG
>Ga0209208_10006843_pt1 | contig 15659 bp, 14 predicted proteins | sample S1TSphfallax_3_FD_187694 | JGI IMG/M metagenome (GOLD analysis project Ga0209208, IMG submission 187694) | Host-associated microbial communities from peat moss isolated from Minnesota, USA - S1T2_Fd - Sphagnum fallax MG (SPAdes) (version 2) | ecosystem: Host-associated > Plants > Peat moss >...
CCCCCCCCGTGACACAGAGAAGAGAGAGAGAGAGAAAGAGAGAGCGTCTCACAAACCTCGAGTTCCAGAGTGTCAATAATGTTGGCAAGATCCGCATACAGCCCTGCTTTGATAGCCTCTTGCACCGCAGAAAAGCTGAGTCCAGAAGGCCCCGCAACAGAACCGTTCACTGGGATCGCCATGTCAACCTTCTTCTGATCCTCGTCCTCCTTGACCGCGTTAGATGTACATGGAGGAGCAACACACTACTCGTCAACGCCATGTGAGCTCCAAGCCCTAATTTGTTTTGGTTTACACAACACACAGCCCCCCTCTCTCCCACGCTAGGAACCGTTCGGCGAGAGGGAGACGATGACCTTGGTCCGTCAGATCTTCAAATCGACGGCCGCTGTCTCACCATACGGATACACTACTTGATGAATGAACTATCTGGTAAAACTGGACTTTCCTAGTGTTACCCAAAATCAGAACCTCAGAACCAGAACTGGAACCTGAATTATTATTTTTTCAAGAACTGGACCCAGGGTTCCAATTTTTTTGTGGAACAGAAACCAGAACCAAAACCATTCTAATTTTCTTAAGAACAAGTATGTGCAGGTTTGAACTAGTTTCTTAATTTGGGTGTTGAATTTCGCTCTGGATGTTTTCAGTTCCACAGAGAATAGGTGAAGTGTGAATCTCACCAAACAAGTGCGAATCCAAGGACTTTTAACTTCACCCGAACAGTTCTATATCTTCAAATGCCAAGTGAGTTCAGCGTGTCTTTCACATTTCTGGAGGCAATGGGAGGGTGACTGAATGATCCCATTGAGTCACTCACCATATCACTAAAGAGACATAGCAAATACTAAAATTCAATAATATCCCCATTCAAGCTGCCACAAGCTTATGAGGGTAGGATTTGTTCCATTTCAGCATGCCGAAATGGAACAAAGCCTCCAGGATTCCAGGCTTCAAGCCGAAGGCAGAAAGGCTTCCACAGAAGGGACTGATTAAAGCCTCCTGCACTGTGAACATTTCCATTAAGCACACTACTGGTGGCTTAACACTACTGGTGTATTCCACTATACAACACACATTCCATTCTGCCTCTCCCTATAAAAATGACAGAGAAAGGGAACTCATTTAACAGTAATGACCCACAGCCACCCGTAATCAAGAACAGATATTGGGAGACAATATCCCTCATAAGAATTGAGAAATCTCCATTCTTGTGACTAAGAAAAAACAGAGCAAAGTTAACACTCCATTAAGTCACAAAAATTTCCAGAGAAGGATTGACAAAACTGAGAACAAAGGACCATGACACGAAAACCAAACAAGGACAAGAAACCAAAGTAAACACAATGCAGATATTGGGAGACAAATAGAAGTGCTGACCTACAATCACATTTCCCATTAGTACTCCACAGTTTCTTTGTTGTCCCAATCTAAGCATATAGATAGATGACCTGTTGTACTATTAGTCAGGCACTGTAAAACCTGTCCCAATGTTAGCAGATTACAAGGTTGTAACTGGGTCACCAGCAGAATGCACTAAAGCATCACCTTCAAAAACCTGCCATTCCTTGCTGCATGTCAGCTCAAATAATCATATTCTGGAATAAGGCATCAACCATAAACACATAGGAATAAAATCATGCTTACTCTATAAATGCTCTTTTTAGAGACTTCAAGTCCCAAAGAATTAGTATACACAGCTGTTTGAAGTTCCAACTTTCTGCAAGGCCCCAACTTCCAGAGATTTTGCCACTTTCTACATTCGCAATGTGAGAACTGAGAACAACCACACAGCTTTATTGTTCCAAAAACCCCTAGATATATCTGTTGCAACCTAGATGATGCTGCACTTCTGGAATGAGAGTGCTCATCATGGTTGTAAATTTCAAGAGTGGATCTCCACAGCTCCTTCCCCATGATCTTGACCTGTTTTGTCAACCTTCAATCTAGAAAACAGCTAAACTCTGTTGACTGCTAGCTGGCCGAGCAAATACTAATAGAATACATGTGTTCTAACAACTCAACAGTATCTTCCTTATCTGATGGTATGTGAGAATGCATCTCCCTTCGGGACTAGCTAACTATAAGTATTTGAAGCAAGAGAAACACAGAATCCAGGGAGTGGGAGTAGAGGTGCGCAAAAGTGGTTAGCCACCCACCCACCACCCACCCACTGTTGGTTGCAAATGTGCTACAGAATACCATTTAACACACGCTGGTAGTAGTCATATTGTCGTGTCCGCCAGGCATCTAGGCTGCTGCTGATGAGGGACAAGACCAGTGAAACACATTGCTGGACAGAAGCACCACACAAAGAACTCAGGTGCCAAAGAACTTGAACATCATTCACAAGAAAAATGTTAACACACAATTGCAACTATCTCATATCAGTAGTGACTGTACCTCCTCTGTCAGGCTCAAATGAAACCGTTTGCGCAAGTTCTGAATGGTCCGAGGGCCACCTTTAAAACATGGGCATCCAGAATCCTGCAATTACAAATGCCATGAAAAAAAAATTTAAACTTGTTAACACTGGAAAACAGGTGCCAGTCCCATTGAGACAACAGTGGTCCTGTTGCTTCTCTAAATGCAATAGAGACTCAGGATTCAGATTTGGTATAATTCCCAGCGAAGTTTGGAGCAGACAAACATAGGAAGATGCATCTTAAAACTCTTGGACTTTTCTACAACTTCACTTACCTCGAAATTTCAGCATCCAGGAAAGAAAGAATGGAGGACACTTTATCCATTCTCCTTTCTACAGGAGTGTTATCAAACTGAACCTTCTACTGTCAATTTCCACTTTTGAGTCCATAAATCCCCAACAAGTTTTTCAACAGATTTTTTAGGCCAGCATCCTTTTGCATTTAGAGTCCATGGCAATTTGTTAAGTGGCTAGGAGACCTTCAAGCAGTGTCCACTGACATCCAAGTGCTTCTACTGTGACAAGAGGAGTCAGTGGCTCATACATGCAAATCAAGGAGAAATATACTTGGAAGCATGAGCATGATAGTAAACACAACACTCTTGCTTAAACACAAAAAATATGAGCAAAAAGAACACCACCCATTAGGTACCAGTCAAAGTCACAATGGCTGGCTAAACAAAAATTATTGCAATCACTCAGTTTGATGAATGCAACTTCTCAGGATAGGAAAGAATTTTATAGGAAGGTGAAGCACCTGCATCATCTCCACAAGCAGGATGATGCGTTCTGCATGCTTCCGACATGTCAAGAAGCCCTGGATGCACAACACCTGCCCAAAAATGAAAATACACAGACCTCATTAGAAGACAATTTCTTTGATACACAGCCCTCATTTCTGAGTATTCTGAACAAGCACTTGATCAGGAAGTTAGTACACAAAGTCACTCCATAAACATTAAAGTGCACCTTCCACTTTGCAGAATTTGACTCTTACAATTAGCTTGACATACTAGTAGATTCAAAACTGCATGTAAAATTCTATACCTACACAGAGTTAAATGCCTAAAACTGACATTCATTGTCCACCAACAAATTTGCCAGTACCCAGGGGGAGCAGAATTGAGACCTTGAAGTAGTCAAAGAACTCACTCGCAGTACCTTCTGCATCTGAGTCCATAACCTGGTCCAACCACACCTTTACATCATGTGTACAGACATTCCAGAAAATGGGCCAAGAATAAAAACACCTTCACAAACTGGAAGAAAATCAGTAACTCATGTGGTTCACCTCTAGAAGCTCTCGTGTGAGTTTGAAAGGTGCACTCTCAAAGTTGACTCCCCCTGGGGAATTTGAGAGCATAAACCCAAAATCTATGTGTATAATATGGCCATCCTCGTCAAGCAGAAGATTTGCATTATGTCTATCCTTCACCTGCCACAGCACCAGATATAGATGTCCTGGGTCAGCATAGAAAAAACCCTATGTACACACTCGGCATAAACTCCTAATGGAAAGCCTTATCCAGTTGTGCTTTGCTTCAGCGATAGACACATGCATTACATAATACTTATCCAGAATCCGGGCAAAAAATCAGCAAACATGATTGACAGGCTTGGAAAATGAAGCAGGGCATTAACAAATAAGCACATTGCCATTTTGCACTTGGAGCTCTCCAAGACATCTGTTAAAACTTGTCTGCAAATCCACAGCAAGAAACTCACTGAAGAAAGCAGGTGATTGACTAAAACACAGTAATGCAATGAAAGCTTCTGGGAGGTACCTGAAGAAAATAACACAAGATTGAATAGCCAGCCATGCTCTCTACAAAGTTTCTCTGCAAAATGATGAAGGAAAACTTAATTTGCATGACAATTTCAGATTAAACGTTCATGCTTGAAAAAAGAAACCAAGAAAGAATTCACTGTCCCCAAAAGCAAGAAAATGCTATTTTCATGTCATCTATGGGGGAAAATCAAGGAAATCCTAAACCCAACACTTCTAAGTATGAAGAGAGATGGTGAACCAGTAAACTATGAGACCACAATAAACAGGAGAAATTATCAGTATCTGGATAGGAACAAGTTTACTAACACCATGGAGTGGAGAAAAGCTACAGGTGTACCTGAGCAAGTTTGAAAGAAGGAGAACCCTCCTCGTACTTTTTGCAAAAGAAATCCCGCAAACTAGATAGGTTTGCATTCCTACTTTTAATTGCATGAATTGAAGCCTGCCAGAGCAAACCATGCATCATGTCTGCACATATCACTTCCTATAGCTCTCCTATAAACACATTTGTATGTTGCAACACAGACACCAGGAAAAGGAAAACTTTCAATGATAGAGATGCAAACTAATCCAAGAAAGTACAGAGTGTTTTCCCAGAAAACTACTACCGACAACAGGCTTAATCAAGAGGAACAGATGAACTCCTTGGAACAGTCTGAAATAAGATTTGAGACTTTGCACTGGAACAAGAAGATCTTGAAACATGAATGGTGTGCTCACTGTGTCATAGATGGTCTCAATCAGTGATGTATGGGAGGATGTGACAAGTACTTCATATGGGCGCAACCAGAGAGGAAGGCCAGCTTCCTGATAAATATCTGCTTGTGAAAAGTTCAGATCCAGTATCAGGTATTCCAGACCACTTGCAGAACCTCAAGAACCAATACAAATGAATTTTCTGTTCTATATCATGATAAGAGAAATCAATAACCCTGGGTGTTGCGTCAAACTGAAACATGCATAGTGAAACAATGTAGTGGTGTGAAATGGGAATCCTGTAGTTGGGCTGTACTTTTCTTTCTACAATACAGACCTGAGATTCTTGTTTCAGATAGCTTGGAGCTATGACCTAAGCAGCATTAACAAGAAATGGACACCAAGGTCACACATCCACTGTACCAGAACACAGTGGAGGCACAACAATTACTACTTCCAAGGCACCAAGAAAACTGACCATAAAAATGGGCAACAAGTTGGACTGCTAGATGCTCTTGTCGGCAGTCATCTCCACTCTTCACAATCATCTACATCACACACAAAAAACTGGCAAAATTAGCACACAACACAATGGAAAACTTGAAGTGGATACCCAACTTGCCATGCCTGAAATTAGAACCAAACTTGGAAATGCAGCTGAAATCAGCACAGGCATCATTGTCTTACTGAGCGTAAGTCCCAATCTGGGTTTGAGCTCCATTTTGAAGCCCGCCGTATTCGTTCCTTTTTGTTCTCCCAAAGCTCACCAGCTAATGCATCTGTGGCCTTCACATTCACTCCTACACTTTCCTGCAATGACAAGCAGAATTGTTGAACATATATTCTTAACCCCAAGCAACAGTTGAGGAAACTGGCACACTAAAAACACTGGTTTTTAAGAATCCTTAGAACTCAGCTCCCAAGTACATAGACATGAAGAAGCCCACTTCAAACATCAGCTGGTAATATACCATCAACTTATGATCCTCAACATAGAAAAATGCAAAGAAGAGACTGCACAGTCACAATTTGAAACTGACAATGCAAAGTCAGATGACAATCCTGAGGTTACACATTCCCATAAACAAAGAAGTGATATGTGAAAAGAACTACAAAACAGATCAATTCCCAGATTCCACAGCTGCCAATCTTTGACCCTCTAATGTTGTTGGACCTAAGAGATCACCATATGTTCTGAAAACTTTAGAACCCTGGAAGCTTTAAAACCTAAAGAGCTAGCTGTTGATGACACTAGCTTTATAGCATGTCAGATACTAATATCAATGTGTAGCATATGAATCATGAGAATGCCAGAATACTCAGCCCACCCATGAACTTTTTTTGGAAGACAATAATGTTAAAGCACTTGGGATCATTGCCAAATCAAGACAAATTGCAAGAGATCAAGTATAAGGGCAATTATGGTCACATGCAAATTCCTGAAATATCTGGCCACTGAATGAGTCCTTAACTGGGTACATGCAATCTGGAAAAGTAGGGATCTCCAGGAAGGTCCAAGTGGACTATTTGACCCAATAAGCAGAAAATTCAATGCCCCTAGAAATCCAATTTTCTCCTTGAGAACAGAGGGACCAAAGTAGGTGACAACTAGAAAACTTTGAAACTGAAACAAACCAACTAAATCTGCAAACAACTGTTTTCACAACAAGGCAAAAGAAATATGAGTGCACAAACCCCAGATTGTGGTACAGATGGTGCTGTGCCACTCTTCTTCATGGGGAGACCAGGTGGAGCTTCTCCATCAGCCACAGCAGCCTGTAACAGAATTGCAAAGAAAACATCATCATAAAAGCTGCATATCCTGGAACAATAACTCCTCTACTTTTGACACCACAGCAAAAGAAATCATGTATAGATGGTGTTCACATCTTCAACGTGGGGTGCCTGTTAGCATGGTAGCACCTATAAATAGCAATTCCACAAATACAAAGGTGCAGACCATCTATTATACTTGCACTTGGGTATTATATCCAGATCAACCCACATACACAGAAGCTCCACAAAATAATGTGTCACAGCAACTTACTTTAACTTCATCCATTGCAATTGTACTTGGCACTCGTCGGTGTTCTTTTCTTCTAGCAGGCTGCTCCTCCTCAACATCTTCCATGTTCACCCCAGGGACCACTGACAACATAACCCTAACCCATTCCTCACCATCCACCTTATCATGGCCCTGTACCTGTAGGCTTCCTCCATCAATAGATCTCTCAAATGAATCACCTCCAGATGTGATTTGACAGCATGCATTAAACTGACCAGTTCTGATATCTTCCACTTCATCAATCCCTCTTGGTCTCACTTTCATTGCAGAATCCTTGGCACTGATTTGACTTTCACCTATCCTATAAAGGGTTGAATTGTCATTAGGCCCTACTCTCTCTCCAATGGGTGTTTCATCATGTGCAAGCATGTTATTTCCAGACACTGTCCCCACACATTCACAAGTGGTTTCCGTATCAGGTGCATCACAATTTCCTCTCTGTGAAACTTGTGGAAGTTCATTTCTGGTCAGACCTTTGCCTTCGAATGCTGCCCTTTCTTCCCCTAAAGTTTCTTGCTTCCTTGGTTGGACTGAAAAGCTAACATCCACCACTTTCAATTTGGTCTCCCAAAGGTGTGCCATGGCTAGATCAATAGCCTTTGAAGCCGTGCGGAGAAGTTGCTGTGTGTTTGGCTGTTGGACATCTGGTTGAAGAGGGTAAGCCCAAGGGGGAGGAGACTGCAGCTGAGCATCACCACTGGCAAGGGGTATCCCCCGTCTGGCTAACTTTACTCCTGTACCTGAATCTTTCTGATCCTTGTTTTGGCTGCTGCTCATACTCCCAAACACAAAGAAACTAGAGTTAGCTGACAAGGACTCTCTGAAATCGCCTCAACCAAACTAATCAAAAGTAGTAGAGTTGGTCAAGAATCCACACAGACAGCACATTTCATTTAACAATAGGATAAACAAGGTTACAGCATAGATAACACAAAACAATCACATCCTCAGCAATTGCCATATTTCGATTGTGTCTCCTATGACCCAAGACTTCAGGCCAAAGATCAAATTACATAACGCTTTGAAACAAGTGAATTGCTTTGGATTTTCCCTGGCTATCGAGCATTCAAAACTGATGCTAAAATGTGAAGCGCACATCTCTACAGTAGATCCACAGATTGGTCTATATCCTTTTCAGTCATCTTCTGAAAAGTTGGTACATTCAGCATTCTAGCCAAAAAAGATAGTACACAAATGTGGGGGAAAGAAAAATTGAACAGCAGAATGTTGAAGGATGCAGCAAACCTCTTAGCTTCACATTTCAGCACCTCCACACATATCAAATATGGTGCTTTCTCCCTCGAATTCAACAGAACAAACTCATCCTCTGGGATGTGCACAACACGATACAAGCCCCTGCCCATTGGAAAGCACACCCCTGCTCCATTTGCACATATGCCATGCACAACACTGTGAGATTGGAGGGCAGTGAAATTTATTCTGTGAAAATCCCAAAGGACAGAGAAGCTGCGAGCCTTTGATGACAAACAGGAACTAGCTTGAAGAATATTAGGTACTTTACTGAAGCTGATTAGCATGTGTGCATTATGTCTAACCACTTAAAGCACCAGAGACAAAACAAACAACTGCTTAGTTGGTCTAACAGTAAAAGTGAGAAACTTGAGAGGTACAAAGAGATTTTCTCAGTCTAGAGTGTAAAAATCAGACCCCAGACAAGCCTACCTCCATCATTTTCTGCAGCCCCCAGATGATGATTGAGTTCCATAAGTGACTGCCACAAATGATCAAACAAATTTCTGCATTAGAACACACTCTATTTAAGTTTGGTGTCCCATGACACAGTATGGAACCTGATTCTACAGTGGTGTGTGAGGTCAAATTTCTTTGACAAGGGTTTCTCTAGGGGAGGACATATCAAGATCCAGTAACAGGAGGAAAACTCAGCCAGAACCTCCTTGCTTAGCTATAAAGACATCAACACGTCTGATCAGAACCAACTCATGACATGATTGAGAGCAAACTGAGACAACATTCTCCAAGGTATGGTACATCATCAAAGTGCCCCATGTACAGCTGACCTAGTGAATCAAGTTGAGAGGACAGCACACATACTTCCTGAAGAGCTTGGCGACGATCTTCCATGGGAAAGATATCTGCAAGACCAGATGATGTGTCACAAAGTGACTGCACAAAGTCCAGAGTTGCATGAAAAACTCCTTTCCGAATGTGAAATAAAGAATACTTTGGTAGTGGTGGTTTTGCTGATGACTTGTCTGGCTTCTCTGCTCTTTGTTTTGGAGACCCAGGCCGCTTCTGCATGGATGTTGTTGACCCAGAATTCAGATAAGCTCCAAATGTTAATCATATGTACATCAACCTTGAGAATTGGAAGAGATTTGAGAAGGACAGAAGAAACAGTTGAATTAGTACAAAGCACAGACCAATCATCTCCGTAACAGATACACTGAAAGTGAGGGATTACTTACCATGAAAGACCTTCCAATGTCAAAAAAAGAAGAATCTGATGATGGCAATTTCCAACTGCCAGAGTCTGTTGAGAGCTTCTCTGCTGCCCTCCCAGCATCCCAATGGGGTATGTCCGCCACTTCATTTTCATCTGCCTCATCAAGTCCCTTTTTGCTCAAGTCAAACCCATCAGCAGACTGTTGATCTGTGGCTGCAAGTTCCATGGGTCTGATGACAATAAGGTCCTTCCCCAGGCCTTCCACATCATGTGTCCGATCTCTTGAACGAAATATAGACATCCCACGCAAGCTGTCTTGCAAGAAATTCCCTTCATTTGATCCATCTGTGCTGTCATGAGTCAGAGAGAGGGATCCAAAGTCATCTGATAAAGAGCCTCCTTCTTCATCACTGCGGTCTTTAAACAGCCTTCTCAAGAAGCCCGAAGGAGTTGTTGATGGCGCTACAGGATCCCCCTCTCGACGCACACCAAAAAACTTCCCACCATCCTCAACTGACCGATTCTGGAAGAGTCGCTTGAAAAAGTTATCATTCCCTGGATTAGTCTCTGGAATAATGGCAACTGTGTGCTCTTGGTCCCCCAGAGCTCCTGCCACCTTTTCCTCTCCAGGGTGGACTTGTCGTAAGAATTTCCGAAACAGAGAAAATTCTGGGCCTTCATCATCCTCCCAGCTACCATTCCCCTTTTCCTCTTCCTCACTCTTCTCACGGAAAAGTCTCCGGAAAAACCCATCCTTTTCATCCTCATTGGTCCCAACTTTCTCCTCAGCATCAGGCTTATCACGAAAAAGGCGGCGAAAAAACCCTTCAGAATTCACCAGCTCGTCACTGCGAATGCCTTTCTCATCCTCATCCTTGTCCCTGAAAAACCGCTTGAAGAAACTGTCTGAATCATTCTCCTTTATTGCCCTCTCTGTAGCAAACTCCTCCTCTTCTTTCTCCTCCTTCTCCTCCTTCTCCTCCTTCTCCCGAAATTTCTTCATGAATGCATCACGGACCTTTGTACTGGGAATGAACTTCTTCAGAACCTTCAAAGATGATTCTGTCTCTTCAACTGGAGGTCGATATGCCTCACGAAAGCCTTCATCAGCTGCTGTAGGTGATGGAACTGGAGGTGGAGTTCGTTGAGGGGGTGTAGTTGATGTCAGAGGAAGCAGTCGACGAGAAGAAAGGATTGCCTTGAATACACGACTCTTTGCACCGGGAGTGCTAGCAATCTTTTGGGGTCTAACCAAGGGTGGCCAATCACCTTCCAAAGCAGCTGTCTGACACCTTTCCTGCACATTTAGTATACTCTGGCTGTCGTCCACATCCTCAGCCTCAGCCATAAGAAACCAATGGACCTTGGTTGCAATGCGGAGTGACTTTGTACACATGTCAACAATATACTTCTCCAGAGATGGACAGGGTCTGTGTACAACCATGTAACATAGCTGAAAGAGGTAGCTCTCAATACCCGGAAGAGGCAAGCTATACATACGGTTACAAAGGTAGTCCCTTACCCCTGAGTGCTCATGTTTGTACAGATAGCTGACTGCAATCCACTCGCAGAAGAATGCAGAATCAAAGAACCGGATGAGCCAGCCACTATCTCCAGCAGCACTAGGGGTCTTAACAATCTCTTTAGGACCCTCGTCCATGTCTAGACCACCACGTCCTGTATAGTTGAGAAGACGAACCATGGCCCCACCTTCCATCTGCTGTTGACCTCTGCCCAACAACATTTCTGTTCCTGCTGGGCAATCCTACCATGCGTTATAGCTCAGTCATAAATCAGCACTACAGGCTTCTGGTGACCATAAACCAGTGACAATCAATCAAATGAAGCCTCCTTGTTCCAGCTGAGTACCAATCCAAAGCTCTTCATTGGATCACCTGTACCGACCACTCCCTTACAAAGATACTCTCCCAAGTCATCATCCTGAGGATAAATGTAGTGGATAATTGTCAAATGGGCATCACAACCGGATCCGGAATTCCATGACCCAGTCCTCCAATGAAGAGGATATCACTGCCCTCTTTGCAACCACATGCTCCAAGAAGTCAATGTAAGGTTCACCTGTTACTCCCTACTTAAGTTGCATTTCCTGTTGTCAGTTTGAGAAACAATCATCAAAATTCATGCCACAGCAAAACCCTTTAAAGTACAAGAACAGAAGCTCTGTTCTTTGCTCCAACTCTTGAAGAATCAGTACAAAACCAGCTGGAGGCAAACATCCACTTGACCAGATCTCCACATCCTTTGTGATCATTCACCTGGCATCAATTCCCAATTGCTTCCAACAACAGCCATCAAAAGTGGTAGAGGGAAACATTAGTGTGGCTTCCTGGCCCCACACTTGTTGCTAATACGTTATACTCAGAGTCCACACTGTTGCATGGCCAAATCTAGGGCCTTTCACCGAACCAGTTCCTTCTTGAGGCATGCCCACATGAACCCACCTGAAATACTCAACATGCTACACAGATAAGAACAGATTTGCAGCAATGTTACAAAAGAGCATACACATAGACACACATACACCCACACACATCCCCATCCCAGTCTTCCCAGGCCACACCTTTTTCCCTTGAATAAACCCTTTTCTCATGAAGACTTCAATTCTTCTTACATGACACAGATTGGGTCACTGCCAAGCCGTTTCAATAATTTCTCTACCCAAGCCCAGCAGAGGAGGATTTCATACAAACACAGTTAACAAATATAAAACCCTGGTTGCAAGTGCAACCAGCAGCACAGCACAACAAATACATGCCAGCCTGAAGACAAGCATGCCTGCATGCAGAGGATGATGATCCAGCATCAAAGAAGAAGTACCTAGTACCTGCCACTTTCCACAAAACAAGACCTAATCATCCAAATCCGCAACTGCATACAATTGCCCTCAAAATCAGTCTTCTCTCAATCAACACATCACAAACCCCAAAAATCTCCATAAAACACTGTTCACGAAAACCTTCTTAACAGATCCATCTTCCAGTCAAAGCTGGTCACTTGCAGCACCACAGAATCCCAATCCCCACACACACATGTACACGCCACTTCCCTAACCACATAGGTACCCCTGAATTCCAGGCCGATATCAAAAAGAGAATCCCGATGGCAGATGAAGAGAGAGAGCTCGAGAAAACAAATCAATCAAAATTCAGAAAACGAAAAGACGTATTGATCAAAACCCAGAACAAAAATAGATGCAGAAAAAAAATCAGAGACAGAGACAGAGACACGCACACAGAAAGGGGTGTTAGGGATCGATCGATCGATCGATCAAGGGAAGAGAATCAGAGCAGTACCTGGAGATGCATGAAGACGAGGGCGAAGCTACGATTGCTGCCGCTACAGCTGCTGTCCGGAAGAATCGAACCGCGGAAGAGAAATCGAGCCGCGCAGATGCGTTGGCGAGGAAAAAAAGAGATTCAGCGATGGCCCTGGTACATCTGGGGAGAGACAGAGAGGGAGAGAAGGGGAGTGCGCGGGTTTAGGCAGCACGGGAAGGGGCCGCCGGTCCAGCCGGTTACCGGAAAAGAAGGGCACCCGGGGCGGGGGGGGGAAGAAGTAGACACCTATGTACCTATTCTAGCCTATGATAGGTACCCTATTCCTAAATGTTCGAACACTTTTCTTTTCTTTTTCTTTTTTTCTTTTCTTGTGGTTGTGATAGTGTAAACATGCCTTCCCCCCTTCCCCCCCCCCCCACCACAAAACCGAACAGGATCCTATTACCGAACACCCCATCAGGCCAGATCGACACCCCTCAACAACAGTCATTGATCAACCTACCAGCGTTTTTTAAAAGTTCCCATTACCGAACATTCGATATTAATAAATTGTGTTTTGGTTATTTTAAATGTGAAATATTGGTGTAGTGTGCGGTTTGGGGGGGGGGGCGGGGGGGAAAAGGAGAGTAATGCTTGGTAGGTAAAAGAGAATGAACTTTGTTATGTCTTGATTCGTTTGGTCATGGGAGAGGAACACCCACAACCTCGTGCACATAACTAAAAACAAATACAATGAAAAAAAATACTTATTTCATTCCGTATTAATTAGTTGGGGGTGCCTCACATGTTCAACTTTTTTTTCTTTTTTTCTTTTTTGCAATGAGCCAATTTGATTGGTCCATCACACAAAAAAGTTGAAACTATGGAAGCTCACCAAAATAGAAGATTCTATGGAAAGATGGAATGCCTCCACCTTTGGCCCACCTATATAGGTGAGAAGGGGAGGACTTTGGGCAAAACATATGGGATTAAAGCTTGGTGCTATTGGGAACACCCTTGGGGAACACATTGGAAACCTAATGGGAACCCATTGGGAATTTGAAAGGAACAAAGGAAAAATGAAAAACTCACCCCACTACCACCCCCGCCTCCCAAAACTGTTTTTTTTTTTTAAAATCAAGGCACTTTGAATGCATGTTGAGCCTTCCCGTTGGTTGCATGAAATTTCTATTTCCAAAACTGTTCGTCACCATTTTTGGCTTGGGATAATACCCCCATTAAAGACTAGGGGTACTTAATGGGAACAATTTGAGTGCTTGGTTATAGGTGTATTTTTAAATATATTAACAGAAAAACAAAAGCATTATTTTCAAAGCCAATGGCTACATTAGGGTTGGTTGGATTCAGTTTCATAAAGCAATAACAAAACCAAAGAGAATGTTTGGTTATGGGAGTTGGTTTAACACATTAAAAGGAATGCAACTGGTTATAAATAAACCTTGAATCTTAACAAAAATACATTGAAAAAATTCAACAAAGGACATCAAATTTTTGAGTTCTCCAAAAACTTTCATTTATTAGTCTTCCATAAGATATTCCCTTTTAGATTCCTCCTATGCAAAAACACTTTACATTCCCTCCAAAGAAAACCCAAGTTTAATCTTAAGTTGAAATCAAAACACTTGTTAGAGTTTATAATCTTTTCTTAAATAAGTCATCTCTATGGGTTAGTGGAGAACCATTCCAACTCTTCTTTAAATTCTTGGGTTCTAATGTTGTCGAGTCGAAAAATACAAACCCACCAATCCAAGTAGAGAATGTAAAAGAAGATAGTTCAACTTTGATATTATATTTGCAAAAAGTAGGTCTCAAGATAAATCAAAGCATGTAGAAAAGAAAAAACCACATCCACAAATATATTTGCAAAAACTAAATTTCAAAATAAAACTTGAGCATGTAAGAAAACAATAACCAAGTCCACAAATAGATCTATAGAAACCATATCTCAATGTGAAAGTAGAGTATGTAAAAGAAGGATCGCTATCATAAATAAGGACAAAAACTATAGATCAAATCTATAACCAAATAATCAAATAGTATTTGGACTATCATTGGATCCATGTTCAATCTATAACCCAAAACGTAGATTCAAGAGAGCATGGGTGATATCAACTAAGTTATATTAGTCATTTTTATTAATTTCTTCCCATAACCTACACATTAAAAGAAGATGTCAATTTAGTGTGGGAGGACTTTACAAATTTCTACATTTTCATGTACTATTTTATTACACACTTGAACATGCATTGATAATTTTTTCAAACTTTTTGCACTTTTTAGACTTTTGGGTTGTCGACAAGAAAAAAAAAAAAGGCATACCATTGATTAGCCAAAACACACATCATCGAGTTCTTCAATGTTAGCATTAGGAAGAAGAAAGCAATCACAAACTTGATTGTGCCTTAAAGGCAACAAATCAACATGTTGAACATGCAAGCAACAAACAAGGAAAATGTGCCTCCTTAGCTTACATGAAAAAACAAAAGATCAACACTTTAATTGAATCAACCCCTTGCAATATGCAAGAAAAGTATGTGGATAGAAATAAGCATTAGAAATAGCAATGGATGTTATTGAAAAAATGACACATTCCTTAAAAAGGGCTAGCAAAACATGGAACATTATTTTAAACTCAATTTCTGACCACTTGAATGGAAAAACTAGATCTAGAAACATGAGGCCAAGAGGTGTGCTCACATAAAAAGAGGATGCTAAAATGATTAAATGGACATTAGCTATGTAAAAATGTGGACTACTCATTATTAGCTTACAATAGTTGAAGATAAAAGTTGTATAGCTGACACAAATAAAAGTTACACCATTCTGGAAAATGGGATACCAAACAATTGTTGGTGGTATTGGTTCAAGTGTAGACACCTATAATTAAACATTCACTAAGCATAAGGGTTGGAAGCTTATAAAGCATAAGGATTAACGCCTAATTCTTGTAAATCCTTCTA
>Ga0209208_10006844_pt1 | contig 15656 bp, 10 predicted proteins | sample S1TSphfallax_3_FD_187694 | JGI IMG/M metagenome (GOLD analysis project Ga0209208, IMG submission 187694) | Host-associated microbial communities from peat moss isolated from Minnesota, USA - S1T2_Fd - Sphagnum fallax MG (SPAdes) (version 2) | ecosystem: Host-associated > Plants > Peat moss >...
CGGAATGCCCTCCCAGGGAAGGTCGCTCAGGTGCCGCGAGTATCGACTATGAACCCGCCCGGACTGCCGGCCGCAAACAGGACAACGGCTCCTCGCCCGGCTGAGCGCAATACCATCACCAGCCGGTCGCGACCAATCGCCTTCAGTTCGTGCAGAACGCCCAACTCAGTTCGAGCAGCAAGCAATCGTTCAACTCGCCCTCGCAGCCTGACCGCGATGGCTCAACCGCAACCCGGCGAAATTCCCAAAACCAGCAAGCCCATGAGAGACGCGTTCTGAGGGCAAGGTCAGTTCCCATTGCTCCCCAGACCCCAAAGTTTGGCATTTCTCATTTCTTGGTTTACCTGCGCGGACCGGGCGCATATGCGCGGATTGAACGGCGGGGCAACCGGCTAGCAGCTTCAATACCCGGTCTTTGCGAGATACACCATGTCGTAGCCGTTGCCGCCGGACGCTAGGTAATTGGTCGAAGCGGAGAGGAAGACAACGTAGTGGCCGTCCGCGCTGAGTTGCGGATAGTCGTTAATCCCGTTCGATTGTTCGGCGAGATAGGAAGAGTCGGTCACGGAGACACGAACAGTACTGGGAGTGCAGCCGGCGGGTGCGCCTGTGCAGGTGTCGCGCACGAAGATGTCTTTCCAGGAGTTTGCGGCAAACGTATCGCCGGGAACCAGATTCGATGCGAGCGAGGCGAAGGCGACGAATCGCCCCGTGCCGTCCATGGCGGTGTTGTTTCCGCCTGCATTGGGAATGGAACCGTCGTTGCCTAGGACAAGGTTGGTTACAGAGGTACAGGCCGGGACTGCGCCGTTGCAGGTATCGCGCCAGTAGATTCCCCCGAAGGTGTTCGCGGGCTGCGGCGCGAGGTTCGAGGCAAGGGTGGAGAAGGCGAGAAACCTGCCGTCGGAGCTCATGGCCGGGTTGGACTCCACGTCCAATTGCCCGGTGGACTGGGCGCCGCTGCTCGAGACATCCTCCTCGGTGGTGGTTGGGGTGCACGTTGAGGACGCTCCAATGCACGTGTCGCGCAGGTAGAGATCCAGGTTGCCCATGTTCGTGTCGCCGGCGATGAGATTGGTTGCGCCGGAGGCAAACGCCACATAACGCCCCATGGCACTGACGGTTGAGGTCTCGCTTATGTTGTTTCCTCCGACGCCGCTTGTGGACTGGGAGACGAGCGTAGTCGATGGTGAACATCCCGCAGGCGCACCGTTGCACGTGTCGCGAAGGTAGATGCTGTAGGGTCCTTGAGCAGCGCCGATGGAGCCAAACGAGACAAATCTACCGTCTGAACTTACATGAGGGTCGCCCCCTCCCGCAGGACTGCCGTCCAGTAGTGTCGAGATGAGAATGGTGGCAGGTTGGCAGCTGACTGTTGCTCCAATACATGTGTCCCTTAGGTAGGCGCAATTCGAGCCAGCAGTACTGCCGCATAAACTGGCGAGTCCATTGATATCGAGTATGTTTGTGGCATTTGAATCGAATGCCACGTAACGTCCGCTGGCACTGATGGTTGAAACGCGGCTATTGTTGTCCACGGGTGAACCGTCATACGTCACTGAGATGGCAATTGTACTCGGCTGGCATCCTGCCGGTGCCCCGATGCAGGTATCCCTCTCATAGATTTGCTGGTTTCCACTGGTCACGCCTGCGCCGAGGTTGGTGGCTGCGGACTGAAAGGAGACGTAGCGCCCTGTTGCGCTGATGGCAGGTGCGACCAGGCTGCTTGCATTGGCGGGAGATCCGTCGGGTGCTACGGTGATCATTGCGACGACGCCTGCCGTTGCCGTTGCGGGAGAAGCGATCCCGAACGGCAACACCCCCGTCGTCTTTCCCAGGGTGGGGTCCGTGACCGAGACGCTGCCGGTTCCAGGAGCGGCTACGAGCGTCGCAGGCACCATGGCCGCTAGCCCCGTCGTTGACCCAAACTGCGTCGGCAACGAACTTCCGTTCCATTGAACGATTGAGCTCGAGGTAAAACCGCTTCCGGTTGCCAGAAGCGTGAACGCCGGAACGCCGGCCACGACCCAGTTGCTGCCGGAGAGGGCCACTTGGTAGGGTCCGACCTGGGTGAGCGTAAGGCTCGGTCCAGAGGTGCCTCCTCCCCCGCCGCTCCCGCCTCCGGTTGAAGGTGCCATGGCACTGCCGCATCCCAGTTCTCCCCAGCAGGCAAAACTCACAGCAAAGCAGAGGATCGCGGCATTCCACTTGACGTGGCTTATAGAAGGATAACCCATTTCAGTTCGTTCCCCCCGTTAGCTGGCTTCCGGTAGGGCCTGCGGAGAACGCGGGTGAGGAAAAGAGGCATCCCGAGGTCCCACTCAGATTGCATTCCTGGTTGAAGGAGAAAGAGGTGGCGAGCGGAAAGTCCGTCGCCAGACCATTGATTGTGGAAGTAATCGTGATGGTAGACCCCGATACTGTTGCCGTTACTACGGGAAGGGCCCGATTGTTGATCTGGCTCGCCAAGGCGCTTGCCAGCAGTGCGCTCGTGGTCGAGGTTAGGTATCCGGCAAGTGGATAGCTCACCGTGAAGGTGTCACCGCCGACGATCACGGAGACGGTGCCTATCTCCTGCAGCAATATCGGAGGAGGACAGTTGATGTGGAGGTTGGTTGGACATGGATTGTAGGATACGTTCCGCGGTGCGCCGGTAAGCGTCACCGCGCCGCTGCCGGGGGTGCCTACCGGGCTGCCGTCGATGATCGATAGCGTTGCCCCCAATGTCTGACCCATGAGGGTAATGGTTCCGCTCCGGTCTGCCGCGACCGTATTGGGTAACGCCGCAAAGGCAAACGTTCCACTTCCCATACCTGACGTGCCGGACGTGATAGAGAGCCAGCTTGTTGCTGTTTCAACCGACCAGGGACAGTTTGTCTGTGTGAAGACCTGGATGCCGCTGGTTTCGCCTCCAGGAGGCGATGCGACCGCGGGACCAGGAGAGAAAGTGTATGTGCAAACTCCAGCCTGGAGCACTGTAAACATGGTGCTCGAGAAGCCGTTGCCTACCTGGATCGATCCTTGGCGCGGCACGGTCGACGGATTTGCCTGAACGGAGTAGTTGATGGTGCTGCTGCTGTTTCCATTGACGCCAGAGGTGATCGCCAGCCAGGGTGCGCTGCTGGAGGCGGACCACTGGCAGCCCGCGGCGGCGGAGAGGGCGATGCTGCCGGTGCCTGCCAGTGCCGAAGGAGTGCTTGACGCAGCTACGGTTCCGAATGTGCAGCTCGCCTGCGTCGGTACACGGAACTGTCCGGCAAGAATGGTGTCGAGGACGTGGCGATCATAGGTGCTTCTGAGGGCGGCCGAGTGTGAATCCGCGCCGTTAATGGGATACTGCACGGCGCCCGGGTTAGCTCCCAGATAGAGCTGCCCGGGGCCGTCCACGATGCCGTCGGAGCTTCCGTCGCCGGGAAAATCCATAAACACGTTGTATGCGGCGTCCGCTACGTCCATGCAGAACAGTATTGCTATCAAGTAAGGGATCAAAGCCGCCGAAATGCCGAAGAACCAACTCACGATGAAAGCGATGATGAGCGCTGCCACAACCGCCCAGTAAAAAGCATCGGTGGCAAGCGCTACGACACGTTCCCCGCAAAGATCTTCAGGGTTACACGGTTCCGGTCCAAGCTGATTGCCCCATGCAAGTCCAGCCAGTTTTTCCGTCAATACCCTGGTAAATGCCCAACGCTGCGGAGTATAGCCGATGACGCCAGCTCGATTGAAGGTCTCCGGGAAGCTGTTCAAATTCGAAAGAAATCCACTGAATGGAAGCATGTCCGGTACGGATTGCTTAGATGCAGTAAAGTCCGTGAGAAGGCCTGCCCCGGCGACGATTTCGGCACTTGCGATGTAGCATCCCATGTTATCGAACTGGCTGACGCAGCCGTCCGTAGCGAAACTTGTTACGCCCCATCCAGTGAGGAATCCCATTGCGAGGAATCCATTGGTTGCGAAATCGGCACCGTTGTTGGGAGAATCGATGGTGATTACTCCTGATGTGTTTAGCGGATAGTTAGTTTGAAGATATTGAGCAGCCCAACGGGAGGCGAGACCGCCCTGACTATGGCCCATCAAATGTTTCCAGTCGCCCCAGTCGCCAGCATATCGTTCGCCAGGTCCTGGCCCTGGGTGGCGAGAGGCGCGTTCGCCGGAAGTTGGGGTATGAGTTCCGTCCCAAAGCGAAAATCCTGGTTCAACCAGTTGGCCATCCGTGTCCAGGCACATCCGGTCGAGTTCAATCCGTGGACCATGACGACGTTCTGCGGTCCTCCCAGAGCATATTGATTTGTCCCGCAGCTCGCAGGATTGACCGTGGCGCTCAACGAATTCGGTGCATCAGCCGGGGGCGTGCCCAGAGAAGTGGGCAGAGGCGCGGACGATGGAGGCGGGGCCGTGGTAAGGGTGACGGGGATCGCCGCCCTCGCCGAATCGTTGATTGCGTTATCGCTCCAGTTCACATTCGAGAACACCATGGATCGGGTCGCGGTCGAAGTCGCGGTCGAAGTCGTAGTGCTGAACGACTGAGCAACCCAGTTGCTGCCGGAGAGGGCGTAGGACCAAACGTTGTTGCCGCTCGTTGCCGGAGGAGCGGTCAATGTAGCGATCGCGTTACCGCCAGAGTAGGCAATTTGCGCGTTTACCGCATTGGCGTGGGTCTGGATGTTTGGAACGACGAGGCTGGTGAGGATTGACGATCCGGGATTCGACCCTAGAAAAGCCAGCGGCGATGGAATGGGGATGCTGGCGTTCGGAAGCACCGGCGAGATCGGATTGCCCGACTGATCGAACATCGTCATCTGACCACCGGCGTAGCGAATGACACTGATAAGACTCGTGTCGGAGGTCGCCGCGTTGGCTCCGGAGGTGGGGTAGAGGTTCAGGACTAATCCGCCGTTCGCATCGTAACCGGCCTCCATATTGAAGTTGGTGGATGAGGCTATCGGGAGAACCGCAGACGTTACCTGCGTTTGTGGGTTATAGAAGGCACTTGGTAGCGTTACCGTTCCGTTCAGATTAAGAGAAAGGTTTGCCGTCACCCACGTGTCGGCCGTGTTTATCCCCGAATCTGCAGAGGGCGCTATCTGCGCTACCGATGGACAGATTGGACACAGGACGACGAACAGAATCAAAGCGATTCTTACCAGAGTTTGCATGCGGCACCTGCCTTTCTCTCGACGGGACTCGACGGACGCTAAGGCAAGCGGACATGGGGCCATATAGAGCATGTGCTCGCCCTCCAGGCTTCGGTTCGCAGGGATTTCGCGATAACAAGACGGTACAGGGGAGCAGCCTGGAAGTCCAGCAGCGTGTCGTTCGCGAAGTCATTTTGCCGGAGCCAGAACCCACTGCATCCGGCATCATTGGCCAACCGATTGACGAAAAGCTTCACGCCATCTCGTATTCGGTGGAATCAAGTCTACGAGTTAGGCGGGCAAAATCTCCTAGTGTGGCGAGTCATTAGTTCACTAAACTAGGCCGTGTTCACGCTATCTGATTGCTTCAACGATGAGTGCGAAGTGGAGGAATCCAAGGAACAGCACATCGAGCTTCTCGAAGCGGGAGAAGATTCTGCGGAAGCCTTTGAGCCTCCGAAATAGCCTCTCGATTTCGTTTCGTTTGGCGTAGAGAGCGCGGTCGTAGGTCCATGGATCGACACGATTGGACTTCGGGGGAACGACAGGAATCATTCCAAGGTCGAGAGCCAGCTGACGCGTTTCGTCGCCTTCGTATGCGCGATCCATCAACAACGGCAGACCCTCCGGCATCCTGGGCAGCTGCCAGAGCAGCTCCCGGCCTTCCGGCGCATCGTGCGCGTTGCCCGGCGACAAAGCGAAGGCTATGGCCGTTCGAGCATCCGCGGCAACCATATGAATCTTTGTGTTCCACCCGCCGCGGGACTTGCCGATGGACTGTGGTCCGTTTTTTTTAGAGCGCCCGTCCCGTCCGGATGCACCTTGATCGAGGTCGAATCGAGGCTCACCGCCTCCAGCTTGATGCGGACGATCTGCTCCAGTTGCAGTTTTTCGAAGACCCGGTCCAGAACACCCGCCTTCGACCACCGGCTCATGCGCATATAAATCGTGTGCCAGCGGCCGAAGCGCTTGGGCAGGCCACGCCATTTACAGCCCTGTTCGGCCACATACAACACCGCGTTCAAGACCTGTAGGTTGCTGAGGCTTACGTTACCGCGCTGTACCGGCAACGCACTCTTGATCCGCTCATACTGCGCTTCTGTCAGTTCCATCAGTAGAGCTAGATTAACAGAAAGCTAGCTCATAGTGTGAACACGCCCTAGGCCTCTACGAATTCCGAGGGAATGGCCCGAACGATGAGTCGGTTTACGCTATCGCTATGGCTCTGTACGGCATCGCTCCTACACTGATCCGCCCTCGCGGCATGTGGACGCCGATCGGCTACACCGGCCCTTTTCGCTTAGACGCAATCCGTGGACAGTGCTCTTTCCGCAAAGACGGGATGATGCTGACTCCCGACATCGTTCATTTTCCAGGCGAGTATGGTCTCCTTTATCCCTACGCTCGGGAACGGTCTCGACTGAAGCTGATGGTAGAGGGGGAAAAGACGCCGCTATCGGTTCTGGCGAAAGCGTTCGTTGTTGCTCTGTGGTGGCAATGCAAGCGGCACCTGAGGATGACCGGCAAATCCTTTCTCCGCTCCGTCTCTGGTTGGACGAAAGCCCGGCCTATCCAGGCTCCCACGCAATAGAACCAATTCTTGCCCTCATCCAGCGATCGTTTGATCAGCGTCTTCTAAAAGAAAAGTCCAGAGCCTGATCGCTTAGGCTCTGGACCTTCTCAAGCGGGCTTGTCGCATTTGGCTTAGTTGTTTATCTGGAGCAGCAGTAGTTTGTCTGTCACTGTGATCTCCGGGCTTGCGCCGCCGGTGAAGCTGACCGGAGTGGCTGCCCCTGTGGCATCCCACTGATAACCGGAAGTCTGGTAGCCGGCGGGCAGCGTCAGTTGGACCGTTTCAGGAGTAACAACGATAGGAGCGTTCGTGCTCGTGTTGTAGGAGCTTTCTTCCAGCCACAACGCGAGGTAGTAGGTTCCGTTTCGCTTTTGCAACAGCAGATGGTGCAGGTTGGTGTCGCCCCCAGCGATGGAATAGCTCAGAGTCGTCGGTTGGAATGCGGGGCCAGGGTCGGAAAGAAGATGTGTAAGGTTGGAGATGGCGGCGACGGCTGGCTTGGCCGTCCAGTCGGCGGCATAGAGACCGTAGTCCTCGCCTCCGACGGAGACCAATTCGTAAAGATAAGTGCGCTTGATGTTGGCGAGCCACTGCTGCAGAATGAGCCGCGGCAGGTAAACGGCCGAGACAGACTGCGGGACGGACCCAGCAATGGTGAGTTGGTTCGTGTACCCCGTCTCCGTCGTGACCACCGGCAGACCCGGTGCAATCACATTGAGGCGGTCCATCTGCCACGCCATTCCACCGTAAGCGTTACCCTGCGCGTCCGGCGCTCCCCACCCCAACGTACCCGGATTCTGCCCTCCAGGATAGTTGTGAAGGTTTCCATAATCGATGGAGGCGCTGATATTCCCAATCAGTGGATAGGATGCGGAGTTAACCAGGGAGGGCCCGTAGACTGGGTAGCTCGGGGAGATACCTCCGTTGCGAACCGCAGTCGATAGTTGGGTCACCTCCTGACTTAGAAGCCCGGCCCAGTTTGTGACACCGGAGTTGTCATACTCATTCGGATTTTCGAAGTCTTCGAAGCATTGGGCCATCTGCTGCGGATACGACTGCCACAGCGCGGGGGTTTGACCCACCGAGGTGATGAAGTCGCTCTTAATGCCGGCTTGACCGAGTTGATTGTGCTCGGTAAAGTACCCTTGCCAGGTTGTCGAGAGCGCCATCAGTCCATCGCGCACGTGCCGGATGCCCAACGTCTGCAGGGCACTCTCTACCAGTGAAAAATTTTGATATGGAGTGCCGAGGAAGCCTAGGTGCACGTTCAATCCGATCGAATCCACAAGCGCGTCGGATTGAGTCGGAGTCTCTGTGTAGGCGGCTGATGAAGGGACAAGATTCAAGCTAGAAGTGGTGACGGGACTTACGGCCGTCGTACTCGAAGTCCCACCAGCAGCGGCGACGGCTTTGATCGTAATCAGGCTTGGGGACTTGGGGTTAGACAGTTTGATGGGTACGCTGTACTTTGCGGAGCTGGTCGACGGCGTAGACCCATCCGTGGTGTAGTAGACCACGGAGTTCGGTGTAGACGTCGCAAGAGTGATCTCTTGAGCAGATGCGAAGGTGCCTCCGTTGGGATTGACAACCGGAGGTGCCGGAAGGATGGTGTAGCACTCCGCCTCGATCCCGCTGCTGATGGCCCCCGCTTCGGCCACAAAGGCATGTATCCTGGTGATCCCCGGATTCACGGTAAAGGGACCGGTGTACACCGGGGAGCTGGTCGTCGGCGTCGAGCCGTCCAAAGTGTAATAGATCGTTGCGCCGGGAAACGTTTTCGTGATCGTTACCAACTGTGGCGTCGCATACGTACCCTGGGCAGGGGAAAACGCAGGCTGAGGCAGATTTGGAACGATCTGAAAAATTCCGGCGGCCACCGCACTGGAGACGCCGTTCAGAACGGCGATTGCATGGATGTTCTGCGTGCCTACCAGCGTACCCAGGTTGATGGGACCGGTGTACACGAGCGACGCAGAGGTCGGGATCGAGCCATCGGTGGTGTAGTAGATCGTCGCTCCAGCCGTCTTCGTAATGAGCGGGATAGGATGCGAGGTCTGATAGGTTCCCGGATTTAGCCCGAACGCAGGCGTAGCCGGCGGGGTTGACGTGTTTGCCGCGAAGTACCCTACAGGCGCGGTCATAAGCCGATTTGTTTTCGCTTCAGCTTGAGCTACTTTAGCTCCGCAGGCGATAAGGAAAATTGAGCCGATCGTGAAGCTTTGCTTCACCCGGAGAGCGCGTTGCAACTTGTCGAAGCACATGGGGTTCCCTCGGTAAAAAGTAAGCGAGTGCGTCACTGAACCCGAGTGATGGCGTTCAGGCGACTCTTTTTTTGGTATCGGACAGCTTGTAATCGAGGCTAGGGCCGGTTGCTCAGAATGGGAATGGCTCTAACGTGTTAGTTCGCGGAGTCCAGCGGCCCGTGACAGGGCGGGAGCAACCACGGCAGATCATACAAATCCTGGAACAAGCCGCCCCGAAGCTCTTCCGATATACGGGCTGGATTCCAGCCAGTGGCGGAGTCCGGAAGAAACGTGACCGCGGGGAGGGAACTTGTCGAGGAACTGCCAGGCATGGCAGGAAGCAATGGAACAGAGGAGGAGTTTGGGTGCCCTTGAGGCAAGTCGAACGATGGCGAACCGTACATGAGCCTGGGAAACCTCGTATCTCGCACAAATGCACATGTCCAGACAGTCGGGGCGAGGGAGAAACGTACAGGAAGCCACCAACGTCCAGGAGACGCAAGGTTGCGGAGAGTGATTGACCCAATTACAGCACAGGCACCATGGGGAATCGTCGTTAATTTTCACCAACCGGCATCCGAGCACGCTCCGCATTTCCCATCTTGCAAGACGAGCGCTAAGTCGCCTCCGGGCTGCGTCCGGATCGCGCAGCCCGGCTCAATCCCCGGCAAACGCTGATACAGCGCTCCTTGTCATGGAACCATATGTAGAATGAAGAGCTTGTCCGTGACCGTCAAGGGGATGGAGGTCGCGGCCGGCAGCGTGCTCGCGGTCACGGCTCCGGTTGCGTCCCATAGGTTGCCGGTTACCAGGTATCCGCTTGGTAACTGAAGGTCCACACTTTCAGGCGTCACCGGGGTGCCGGTGGCGGCGTCGACATCGTAGGAACTTTCCTCCAGCCACAGCGCAAGATAGAAGGATCCATCGCGCTTCTGCATCAACAGGTGGTGCAGGTTCGTATCTCCGCCTGTAATGGCATAATGCAGGGTCGCCGGCTGGAACGAGGGCCCCGGGTCAGCCAGCAGGTTGAGCAGGTTGGAGACGGCATAGAAGCCGGGCTTGGCGGTCCAATCTCCACGAAACAGGCCGTAATCCTGTCCTTCTTCGGAGGTCAGCTCATACAAGTACGTTCGTTTGATCCCGTAGAGCCACTCCTGCAGCAGCAGGCGCGGGAGATAGACGGCCGAAACCGCCTCAGTCACGGAATCCTGCTGGCTCAAATCGTTGTTGTATCCGGTTTCGGTGGAGACGGCTGGCAGACCCGGCGAGTCGATCGCCAGCAGGTCGCGTTGCCAGGCCATCGATCCATAGTTATTCCCTTCCGCATCCGGGGCGCCCCAGCCGCTCGTTCCGGGATTTCTCCCGCCCAGATAGTTATGCATGTTCCCGTAGTCGAAGTACTGCGACACGTTCCCAAGCATGGGAAAAGAAGACGCATTGACCAGGGAAGGACCGTAGACCTGGTACTGCGGAGTCGCGGCACCGCCTCGCACCGTCTGTGAGAGCAGCGCGATCTCGCTGGTCAGTGGCGCCACCCAAGGCGTCACCCCGCGATTGTCATACTCATTCGGTCCTTCATATCCTTCAAAGCATTGCGACATCAGCTGCGGATACGACTGAAACAGGTCCGCTGTCTGGCCCACATCCGTGATGAAGATGCTCTTGATGCCAAGTTCGCCAAGCTGATTATGCTCATCGAAGTAGCCTTGCCAGGTGGAACTGAGCGGCTCCAGGCCGTCCCGGATGTGGCGAATGCCCAACGCCTGCAGACCGCTCTGCACCTTGGCGAAATCAACATAGGGCGTGTCGAGGAAGCCGAGATGAACATTGATGCCGGCCGAATCGACGACCGAATCCGCCTGGACGGCGACTTCGCTGCTCGCTGGTCCTGGATCGCCGACGGTGAAAGACTGGCTCTGCACCGGGCTCGCGTTCGCGCTGGAAGCAACGAGGATGTAGGTTCCGGGCGTGCCGACCGAGACCCCGTTAAATGTTGAGACGCCGTTCACGGGAACCGTCGAGAGTGTACCAGTCAGGCCGGTTCCGCTGACCAGCGAGAGCGTGACCGGATTGGTCGCGGACGACAGAAGACCGCCCGAGGAGTCCTCCACCGCGACCTGAATGGCGGGTGTGATCGCCGAACCAGCCATCGTGTCGCTGGGCTGAACCTGGAAGACCAACTGAGCCGAAGAACTGGGTGAGATAACCGGCCCGCCCGGACTCGCGATGGGGGTGCCCACCGTCTCGCAACCGGTAGCGCAGGTCAAAGCCACAGCAAGCGCGAACAAGCCCAGGTGCTTTGGAGTGTGTACAGCCCAACAATGTCCCATGAAGAATCACCCCAAAGTACGGCGAGATTCCTCTAGAGTGGCTGCCGTTGAAGGTTCTTGCCATTCCACGGACGTGGTAAACCCGGCCTTCGCGGGGGATCAGGCATCGCGAAGGACCCATTCTGTCGCGCCGCCGACGGATGGCGAAACGCGCAGCTATGCGTGCAATCGCGTCCGTTAACCGCCGCCGGCGGAAGGGCAGAAGGTACATTAGACCGAGAGGACCCACCGCCATGCGCTCCGCCCATCGGCAACTCGTCTCCACGGCAGCTTGGCGCGTCTGGCTGGCCCTGGGTTCCATCGCGTTCGCCAGCTGCGCCTCGTGGGCCGGTTCTCTCTCGTCCGGTCCCAGCTTCTCCGCGCCACCTGCAGCGGAACAGGCGGCGTCGGCGGACGCTTTCGTGGATTCAGCCGGGATCAACGTTCACCTGGGATTTCTCGACACACCGTACCGCGACTTTGCAAAGGTGCAACAAGCCCTGGTCGACCTCGGCATCCGTCACATCCGTGATGGCATGGTGGAGGGCGGATGGCCGGGTTACTTCACCGAGCACAACCGGCTGGGCGCGCGCGGGATCAAGACCGTCTTCATCACGGATGTAGGGCAGACGGCGGCAACCTTTCAGTCGTATCCGGAGCGCATGAGTCAGTGTTTCGAGGCGTATGAAGAGCCGAACGAGTACGACAACCGCGGAAACCCGCATTGGGTCCCGGACCTTCTCGCCACGATGACCCTGCTCGCAGAGACAGTCCGGGCGCAGTCCGTCCAGTTCCCGATCTACGGACCATCGTTCGTCCATGCGGATTCTTTCTCCAAGATCGGGGACCGGCATACGCTCTTCAGCGATGGCAATCTGCACAACTACAAGGCCGGCCGATATCCGGGAACGGCGGGGTGGGGTGGTCCTGACGCCGAGGGAAATGCCTACGGCAGCATGGCCTGGCAACTCGATCTGGTGAAGATCGACGCGCCCTCGCTTCCTGTCGTGAGTACAGAGACCGGCTACACGAATCAGATGTCGCTGCAAGGGCAAGGCATCCCCGAGGCGGTCTCCGCAGTGTATCTGCCGCGCCTGCTGCTCGAGCAGTGGAACGCCGGCATCAAGCGCACGTACCTGTACGAACTCATGTCCGTCCTGAACGAGGACTTCGGCCTCTTCCATCCGGACTGGACGGCGAAGCCCGGCTTCTACGCCGTGGCCAACCTGCTCAAGGTACTCTCCGACCCCGGTCCCGCCTTTCACCCGGGGACACTGAGCTTCAAGCTGCGCGGTGGCGACGCGAACCTGCACCACCTTCTGCTGGAGAAGCGCGACGGCACCTTTTACCTGGCGCTCTGGGTAGAGCAGAGCCGCTGGGATGTGGATGGAAGGCGCGCGACCCCGGTAACTCCGCAGGCTATTCAACTGCAACTGGCTCACCCCGCAAAGATCGATCGGCTGCAGTGGGACGAGATGGGGAAGGTGACAACCACGCATCTTCCTGCGTCGCAACAGGGACTCCCTCTCCAAGTCGGAGATGAACTGAGCATTTTCCGCATCTCGAACTAGTGGCTGGACTTACCGTACTTGGTTTAAAAAAGCTGCCGCAAAGGTGGGATTGGCTCTGAATGGGCCGCTGCTATCCTGCACGTTGCAACGTCTTTCAGAGTGTTCTGCAAGTGCGGTTTGGGCGGGTCGAGCTCCCGTGCTTCCGGAGCTTTGCCCGGCGGCTGTGCTAAAATAGACTTGCCGCCTTCGACCACCCACGCACCGCACGCCGACGTGCTCCCCACGGGACTGTCGTGCAAGCAGACAGAGGAGTCCCTGACTTATGGAACAAGAAGGTAAAAGCCTCCTTGATTTCGTCGAAGCAATCTTCCGCAATGGCAAGCTCGTTCTAGGAACTGCCGTTCTGGTGATTTCGGGTTGCGCGGCCTACGCCTTCCTGGCCAAACCCGTATACGGTTCCAGTATGCAGATCCTGGTGCAGAACACCCGTTCCACCACGGTCATCGGAGCCGGGGCCGGGGAAGCGCCGGGGATCGTCAACCCCGACATGCTGGAGTCCGAGGTCAACTCCGAGGTGGAGCTGCTGCAGGCCAACGACCTGATCGAAGGGCTGGTGCGCTACCGCGACAAAGAGTTGCTGGGTATCGACCCGCCGCCGGAAGGTTCCGTGGAGATGGCTCGCCAGGTGCAGGCTGTTCGGCGTGCGATCGAGGTCAGCCCGATCCGCAAGACGAACATGATCGAGGTCAACTTCACCGACAAGAGCCCGGTCACCGCGCAGAAGAGCCTGGAATGGCTTTCCACGCATTTCCTCAACAAGCAGGCTGAATTGCGGCGCCCTGCGGGAACCTATCACTTCTTCGAGACGCAGGCAGAGCAGTATGAAGCGCAGCTGCGTGACGCGGAAGCCAAGCTGGTCGAGTTCGATCGCGCCAACGGAGTGACGTCGCTGGACCAGGAGCAGCAGCTTCTGCTGCAGAAGCTGAGCGGCAACACCCAGGACGCGCAGCAGACGCAGGCTTTGCTCGATGGCGAAGCGGCGAAGATGAATCAGCTGCGGGCTCAGAAGAGTGCGACCGCGCCTCGGGTGCAGACGCAGATCGTCCAAGGCGCGAACGCGATGAGCACCGAGCACCTGGAGTCGGTTCTGGCGGACCTGCAGAATCGACGGATCGAGCTGCTCACCCGCTACAAGGCGGACGACCGCCTGGTGCGCGAGGTGGACGACCAGATCGCCTCCACCCGTGCCATCCTGAATCAGATTGAATCCAAGCAGGCTGCGGCGACCACCTCCGACGCCAACCCCGTGATGAACCTCATCAACGAGGATATGGAGCGCACGGACGCCAATATCTCGGCCGATCGGGCGAGGTTGAGCGCCCTGAACAGCACCTCCAGAAGCTATCAGGCCCGGCTGGAGCAGCTGCAGCAGATGAGCCTGCAGCGGGATGCGCTGGATCGCCAGGTCCAGGAGTTGCGCGAGAATGTAAAGAAGTTTACGGAAAAGAGGGACGACGCCGAAATCGATGATCAGCTCGACAAGAGTAAAATCGTCGATGTGGCGATCTCTGAAGAGCCAACGCTCTCCAATCTTCCCGTGCGTCCGCACCGCGGAACGATCCTGGTGCTGGGTGGCGTCTTCGCCTGCTTCCTGTGCGGAGGAATGGTCTTCGCGAAGGAAGCTCTGCGCGAAACGATTTATGCCCCATATGAGCTCGAGGCGGCTTCCTCCAGCCCGGTGATCGCGACGATTCCGGAGCATACCTTCAGATCGCCCTCGCGGCCCGCGCTGGAATCGCGGAAGGCAGCGCACGCTCTCACTGCGACCTCCCGGCCAGAGACAGGGGTTTCTTAATGGCGACTTTGGAACAGAACCCGGACCTTCGCCGCATCACGTTTTCCGTCTTTCAGGTTCCCTCCGACAGCAAGAATACGGCCTGGGGCAAGATCATCGCGGTCACCTCTCCCAGCCCGGGAGAAGGCGTGACCCACGTCGCGCGCTTGATGTGCCACGAACTTTCGCGGGATCCCAAGCGCCGGACGCTCTATTGCACCATCGATGCGCTCTCCAAGATCCCCGCCTCCGCCGCGAGCGAGATGGAGCGTTTCTGCACCCGGCACGAGGCCGGCTATTGGGTGCTTTCGCACGAGGACGATGTGGCGACCGATTGGGACTTCGATTCCGCGGCGCGCCGGGCGGTGATCGAGCCTCTGCGCCGTCTCTTCGACTACGTGATTCTCGATTGCCCCGCCGTCAACGACTCGGCCGACGTATCGAGCGTGGCGCGACTGGTCAACTCGGTCTTCCTGGTGGTGGGAGCGGGAATGAGTACGCGCAAACAGGTCGGTTACGCGGAGCGCGTGATCCTTGCGGCGGGTGGAACGCTGGGCGGATGCATCCTGAACCGACGGCGATCCCACATCCCGAAGTTCCTGCAACGTCTTCTCGGAGGAGATTGGTCATGATGACTCGGACGCCACGTTTCACCACGCTCCCCATCCTTGCGGCTCTCCTGCTCGCGTTCGGTACGGTAAGCATCGCTCCCAGCCACGCGCAGATGCTCGAGAAGCGCAATCGCTACACCCTGGCTCCCGGGGACCAGATGGACGTGAAGTTCCGCCTCACGCCGGAGTTCAACCAGACGGTCACCGTCCAACCGGACGGCTATATCCAACTCAGCATCGCCGGCGACGTGCGCGTGGCCAATCTCACGGTGGACGACGCCGAAAAAGCGATCGCGTCCAGTGCGTCCAAGCGCCTGAACAATCCCGAGGTCGCCATCTCGCTGATTCAGTTTCAGAAGCCTTATTTTGTCGTCGCCGGTGAAGTAACCCATCCCGGCCGTTTCGATATGCATGAAGACACCACAGCGCTTCAGGCCATG
>Ga0209208_10006845_pt1 | contig 15656 bp, 6 predicted proteins | sample S1TSphfallax_3_FD_187694 | JGI IMG/M metagenome (GOLD analysis project Ga0209208, IMG submission 187694) | Host-associated microbial communities from peat moss isolated from Minnesota, USA - S1T2_Fd - Sphagnum fallax MG (SPAdes) (version 2) | ecosystem: Host-associated > Plants > Peat moss >...
TTAGAACGATCTTGGAACATAGATATCTAAAATGGGCTTGCATGATCCATTTGGGTACTTAAAACACAAGTTATGGCCAAAAGAAGGGAATCGCCTTGGACTCCTTGCATGAAGGTGACGTGCCACATACCATTGGAAAGCTCTCAACGAGGGCTACAACTTCTTTTTAAACCTCACCTCAATCGGAGGTCTGCACACAAAGTTATGGGACTCCAAGGTTATGGGAGTCCCAATTTTGGGAATTTTGGGAATTTCAAGACTTTGGGGACAAAATGACATTTGGATGCTGATCCCGTGGCCAGGCACAAAGAATATTATAAGGGGGAAGGTGGTGGCTTCCCCCAAGTCTAGGCCATGGTGAGTCTTGTTAGTCCATGTTTGTTCATGGCTCATTCGAACACCAAAAGTGCTCTAGCTACGCATTAACCAACTTGTTGTTTGGTTTGTGTAGGTCCATGTGAGTAATTGAATTGCTTGTCAATCTTCCTAGTCCCTATATTGAAGCTTCAGCACACCCTTCTACCCCCGAAGTGCTGCGAGCCAATGAGCACGCCCCAACTCCTTCTCCTTCCATTGTTTTCACCTTTGGACTTGTAGTTGAGTCCATCAAAGAGCTTGGGGGTGCATCATTAGGAATAAGTAGTTAAGTTTTTTTTCAAAAAATTAAATTTAGTATATGATTAAAGCTTTTTTTATTGGTTCATCCCAAATGAAAGTTCATTAAAAAAATTATTTGTGTTTTTTTAAAGTTTCAAGTGCATGTCTTCATATAATTTACAAGATTGAAATGGAGGACAAAAAATATGGGATAAATTTTATAGTTATACATTTTTTGTAATTAGGTTTTAACTATAAAATTTATCCCATATTTTTTGTCCTCCATTTCAATCTTGTAAACTATATAATTAAATGTGTACAATAAACTTTTTAATCCCAAATTAAAATAAGATTCTCCTAAAATAATCACCTAAGCCTTACCTACATACCTACCTACTTACTCTAAACCTATCTATTTACTTAATTAACATATATACATATATATGTAATTAACTTAAGGTGCTACTAATATTTAGCCTAGCCTATTAACTTAGGTATCACCTATAAATTTTTTACCAAACTTAACCTACTACCTTTTAACTTAATTAACTACATATTAATTAAGCTTGTATATTAACTAAAGTAATTTACATTGCACCTAGGTTAGGCCCACATGGTATTTATGCTTAGACCCAATATGCCACATTGGAATTAGGCTAAACCTTGGAAAAAACCTTGGCTAAACTTTCAATAAAAATTGGTCAAACCTTTGTTACATTTTGACAAGACTAAAACTTGGTTAAACCTTAGCCAAACATTAACAATTTTTTTTGTTAAACCTTAGTTAGACATTGACAAAACTAAAACTTAGCTAAAACTTTGCAAAAACATTGAATAAAATAAAATTTGGTCAAAACTTGGCAAAACATTGGTTAAACCATGGCAAAATCAAAATTTGGCTAAAACCTTGCTTAAATTTTTGCAAAATTAAAACTTGGTGAAATCTTAGTTAAACTTTGGCAAAACAAAAATTTAGTAAAACTTAACAAAAATTTGGCTAAAATTTGGTTAAACCTTGGCAAAACCTTGGAGAAACAAAAACTTGTCTAAACTTTAATTAAATTTTTGTTACATTTTAGTTAAATTAAAACTTGGTTAAATATTGGCTAAATCTTTTATAAACAAAAATTTGGGTGAAGTTAAATTAATTTTTTGTTAAACCTTGATGAAAACTTGGCTAAAGTATGGTTACTATTTGACATTTTTAGTTTAACATGATTATACTTTTAATAAAATAGTAATAACTTTAATATACCCTTAGTACATTTACACAATTTTAATATACATTATAACTTTAACAAAATAGTAACATTAAGTTTTTTAAAATTTCTAAACCCTATTCATAAATAAACCATTAATATATTTGAAATATAACTTCAAATACACCTTTAGAAATGTACCTATAATATACCCTTAATATATTCTTCCAATTAATTTTTAGGTTGTAATTAATGTGAATAATGGGATTTAGCACCATGGTCTTGGATGAAAATACATATTAAAATCATCCACATGGAAGGATGAAACCTTCAATAATTGTAATGTAGTTGCAAGTCAATAGTCATAAAAATATCAAAGGTAGTTAATACTTGTAAGAATAGTCACAAATGGCACATTGTCACATGTAATTGCAAAATTGATCGTTGCAAAATACAAGATTTCTCCTTCTAATTGGTCACATTTTTCGGTGAAAGCACACTACAATTTTACATTTTGGGCAAGAAAATGTATTATTTTTTGGTACATTTTGTATTTTTTTGGGGGAAAATTTTCTTTCATTTCATTTAACATTTTGATAAACACATAAAATGGATTTTTGACACAAGGCCTCTAACATAACTCTTGTTATTTTTCAAATGATAGTGTTTTTTCAACAAACTTTTGTGTATTCACACATTTATGTTTATTTGAATGAAATTAAACCTCATCTAGAGGCTTTTCATATGAATGAAACTTTCCATATAGAATTGAAATGGGACAATGAAGTCATATGTAATATATGATTGAATATTTCATCAAGTTTGATAATCATTTGAATGGTTTAAGGAAGTATATTTGCACTTTGTAGTATATCGTGACAATCACAATTTTTTTATTAATATATTTTTAAAATCATTTAATATCAATTTCAATTTTTTTTTTTAACAATCTTCTTCTTTGGATTTTGAACTACGTTACTGCAAGTACCATTTGCAAAAAACCTTTTTAATATTAGCTTGATAAAAGTTCAAAAACATGTAGTTTCAAAAAGTGATATTTGTGACAACAAATTTTGACCACTATAGTGTGCTTTCACTATTTTATCAAATGTTATGAGGTTTTTACAATTTTTTCCTATTCTATGTTTTTCAAATTCAAGAATGCATTTCTTGTATCTCTAAATATGTGTTTAAATCCATGAAAAAATATATTTAGGGCTTTAATTTTTATATAAAAATTACCTCCCAAGGGCTAATATTTTAGGGCTTAAACAAAATCTTTTCATTTTATGGCCAATACAATCCACTACATGAAGGATATATTAATTAAAATCATGTTACAATTGTTATTATGCACCCGTCACAAGTCCCTTAAATGACTCTTGCTAAATTGGCCAAAGATCATGCCCAAATCATGTAAAAACAAGTGTAATGTCTTTTAAGAACATAACTACCTAGTAGAGTTATCAATAAAATCATATCACTCAACATAAAAACCCCCATTTTGTCAAAAAAATTGTCAAAATGCAAAACTTCATAGGAAAATGATTTTAAAAAGTCAACAAGGTGTCACATTAATTTTCCATCAAAATTGAAAATTCCTTGAATTTGTTCTTGAATTTGGTCCCAAGTTTGGTGCTTGTCACAAAAATTCAATATATGTATTTGATAAATACTAATATTCTATCACTAGTTTATTATTCTTGTTTTATGGTTTAACATATCATTATGCATGTATTTAGATTTTGAAATGTTAATAAACTACAAAAATCAATTTCAAATTGGATTGGAACTTGAACCAAGTGTGTTATCCCATCCTAAACAAGTTTAGGTTTTCTAGGTACATAATTTTAAAAAAGAATTAAAAGCTTGGCCCTACATTTTAATCAAGTTATTGCATTCAATTGGTCATGATTAATAATACATAATTTTTATCTTGAACTATGTATGCTAGTTGAACAAACTAATATTACCAAAAGAAAAAGTTGTTGAATTGTGAATAGTAGAAATGGAACTAAACCTTGTCTTAAATTGGATTGGTTTTAAATTTTTGTGTGAAAATGACAAGAATTGGAAGTTTTAGGAAGCAAAATAGCTAGTTTTTAAAAATTCCATTAAAAATAAAATAAAAATTGAACCGAGATCAAAAGTTCCTTTTGAAAACAAAAAGCATACAACATTGGGTTCAACCTCCTAAATTTTTGCCTCATTGATTTATTTGTTGGGATTGTTCATGCTTGAGTTTAATCTTGAATGGATTTGTCAAACATCACACACATTTGTAACAAAAGTTGCAGATTGTAGAAGGGTTGAAAATTTGTTGGGTTTTTGTTCATGAAAATTCATCATTTATTATGTACATGGAGTTGAATAGATTGCTTCATCTTTTTGCATTTGAAAATATATCTTTTCCATTATTATTCAAGTGTCATAGTTGTGGTTCATAATATTGTCATGTAAGAAGTCTTGTCAAATGTTTATATTGTGTTGACAATATGGAATCCCTATCCAAGTACAAAACAACAATGATGTAAAACAATTCTGAACAATATGTGAAAAATTGCCTCCCATATCATTCCAAACATTTCATGTAAATAAATGCCCCTATGTGACATGGGATTATTCACAACTCATGCATAGCCATGAAGGCTAACCATTGGTCTTGCATGGGAGTTTCCAAACATGTGTGAAGTGTTCATTATCATACAAGATACTGGCATCTTGATGTTTTTTAAACCTTTGAAAAAGTTAATGTACTATATTATCTTCCTATTCACCCCTTTCCTCCAACAAACAATGGGTAACTTCAATGTTATAGTTTAGTGAAATCAAGACATACAACATCATAAACAACAAAGTCTATACATGCTTCCCATAGAAGATCATGAAACCCATGCAAATTACATCCATGCACAACATCTAAAAATATTGTTTTGACACAAATTTGACTAAGTTTATTTTGACTTAAATGACTAAAAATGATTAAAATGACTAAAGCTATTAGTTGACATGGTAGTTGTTTAAAATCATTGAGATGACCAAAAATATTAATTAATGTGAAAACATTGAATTAAAAATTAGTAATTTATCATTATTATTCAATTTATTTTTAAAAATTGGATTAAACTAAGAACAAGTTCAAAACACTATCACACTAAACCTATGATTCCAATCAATTTTTATTTTATTTTATTTTTGGGTTGATTGCAAATTATAGTTCAATGAACTGATGACATGTCAAAATGATGATGATAATCACAACATGTTCAAAGTGGGGGTTTGGACACAAACAAAGGAGGGCCAAGGGAAGGAAGGAAGGAGGAAAAGACATTATGGGTGGTGCATGCCAAGTGTGAATTTAAAGAATTTTCTACTTGTCAATGAACTTTGTGCTTGGGGGCAAGGTTATTTCCTTTTTCCTTATGCCCTCACATGCATTCTTATCACAAATACATCCAAGGATTTCATTCATGCAAACTTTCATTGCAAATATTGTTAAGGGTAGAATTGTTCTATCACCATTAGACAAAGTGGATAGAAATATATTATCACTATTGGATGGAATGGACAAAGAGGTAGTGTCATTGTAAGACAATGTGGCAACATAGGGCTAAGCAATTAGGACTAATTAAAAGTTTGAATTCATGTTCTTGGTGAGAAATCATTAACGACTTAATGAAAGAAGTTATGAGTTGTGATCATTAGGACACTGAATCTAGTTTCAAGGATGAAAAGAAGCTTATGATAGGAGTGAGAAAAGAGTTTTGATGGAAAAGAACATGATACTACAATTGTATTTTGTTTCCTATTTTTTGTTTTCAATTCCATATAGTTTGAATCTATTTTCAAATTACTACAAATGTTGTATTGTTGCAAATATGGATTTTGGAAGGGATTTTGTTTGGATTCCAAGTTAGGTTCCAAGGACAAATCCAAGAAAAATTAAAACCTTTGATCCAAAGATCCTAAAGCTTGACCTACAACCTACACTTGAACCTACCTAAATCCAAAAACCTACCAACACTAATTGAAGCTACAATGTATACCACAAATAAGAAAACCTTGTTATGAACTTTGATTTTTGGAATTGACACTTGCTATCATTTAAACCTTGTTCAAAAAGGCCATTTGGGAATATTGTAGGAGGTTTAATCCTACCTTAACAAATATTTATGCTTATTATTTCCCTGATTTTTTATTATTCAGTAACAAACTCCAATTGAATTTGCCACATTTCATTCATCTAGTTGCTAAACTCATTTCCCAACCCATTGGTCAATTCAGTATTTATTGGTTAATACTTAAATAACACTACACAATTTGACACTTAGACTTTTATACCACTTTCAAAAACATATGGTTGCTAAAATATTTTATAAAACCCATATCATGGACGAGAACTCATCTTTAAAATATGATTTGGGTTTCCTTCACATAGCCTATGAAATGAACAAGGGGGTGTGCAATTTGATGTAGTTAGATTATTACCTATGTAATTATTTAACGATTAAGTTTGGTGATTTACTTATTAATAGGATTTCGTAGTTTAATTATGATTTGGTTGTAATTTTTGGCTGTCACATGGTAATTCATGTGAAAAGTCATGTGAAAAGTCTTTGGCACATTAATGTGCATTGACTTTCATATGATAATTTACGTGAAAAGTCTTTAGCACATTACTATGCATTGACTTTCACTTGATAATTTACGTGAAAAGTTTTTAGCACATTATTATGCATTGACTTTCATTTGATAATTTATGTGAAATCTTTAGCACATTAATGTGCATTGAATTTCACATGATAATTTACATGAAAAGTCATGTGAAAAATCTTTGGCACATTAATGTGCATTAAATTTTAAATGATAATTTATGTGAAAAGTTATGTGAAAAAATTAGTGTGCATTGAATTTTAAATGATAATTTATGTGAAAAGTTACGTGAAAAGATTAGTGTGCATTGAATTTTAAATGATAATTTATGTGAAAAGTTACATGAAAAGATTAGTGTGCATTGAATTTCACATGATAATTTATGTGAAAAATCATGTGAAAAGTTTTTGTCACTTTATCATGCATGTGAAATCACATGGTGTCGCAACCCCACTTTGAGGCAAGTGCGAAGATGAGACTCGCACTCCCAAAAGTGGGAACTTGGAGTCCTCTAGGACTCCCGCAACTTTAGAGCTCAATTGCAAAGGTCAAAACACCTCGCCTTGAAGTGTTTTTTATACCGTTGGAAAGGTCTTGAAGTGTAGATGTCGAAAATGGCCTCACATGAGCCATTTTCAGACATTTGCAGCATAAGTTATGGTTGAAAGAAGGGTCGGGAGTCAAACTGGTAGTTTGACTCCCGACCACTAAAAGTCAGGAATCGACCTGACCTTGGTGTGTGCATGTGGAGTGCAACACACAATTGGAAAGCTCTTGAGGAGAGCTACAAGTTTGCTTTAGACCTCATCCTAATCAGAGGTCTAAGCCGAGAATTATGAGCTCCCAAAGTCCCGGGAATCCAATCCGGGACAGTTTCGGGACTCCTCCTTGGGAGTCCCGAGATTAAAAGCCATTCAGATGCGGGTGCGGTGAAGCAATGTAGAGAATACTATATGGGGGAAGGTGGTGGCTTCCCCCAAGTCTGAATTGTGGTGAATCAAGTGAGTCCGTGTTGCCCGTGGCTTGTCCCAACACCAAGGGTGTTTCCGAAGGTGAACTAACCAACTTGTGGTTGGTTTTGATGCAGGACTGAGTAACTAAATAGTTGTCCTTCTTCCTAGTCTAATATCGGAGCTTTCAACACGCCCCTCTCACCCCCTTTAGTGCTGGAAGCTGGGAGCGGCACCAAGTTCGAACTACTTCCGCTCTTTAACATAGTTGGGCCCTTTTTGGGTCTAACAAGGAACTCAGGGGCGCATCACATGGGGAGCCATGTGATGTGTGAATTTTTTAAAAATTCTTGTTTTGGTTTCTTTTTGGTTAGTATATAAGTTGGTGTTTGTGACCTTTGAAATCACTTTCACTTGATAAAAATAAGTTTTGTATGAATGTAAAATTTCATAGAATAGAATTGTAAAAGGAATTCAAATTTTTGTTTTGAAAGGTTTCGATATAGTTTATATGAAGTCCATGGTAAGATAATGGTGTGACATATTATTTATACATAGACAATAGAAAGGTGAGAAAATATTTATGCAAATAAGAACATGAATTTTCATAACTATATAATAAACATACATAGTTTCTATTTCAAACCCGCTCATGATTTACAAGTGCAGTTTCATATGGCCTCAATATTGTGTGATTTTAGGTATAGTTATGGGGTGATTTTTTTGAAGGGCTAATAAAGAGACCCATCTCTCTATAGTTTCAACAAACTTTCCATGTCGGTTAAATCCTTAGTGTGGGGGAATTCAAAACAAAAGGAGGCTTTGTTGAGTTCAACCCTGTATTTTGGGAATGTCCCTCACCCATGGACTTTACCCATTGTAAAGCATGAGGTGAATGTTATCATGAACCTGAACATACTTTGATCACTACGCATAGGAGGTGGGAAGGCTCTTACACTAACGCATAAAAGTGGGAGGGATCTTACACCTACTTCTTAGTGTAACATCTCTCCTCATTTTTACAAGGAGATTGACTAACATAATATGGCCTCCCATTACAACAGGAAATTTCTCCCAGTGAGCTTTGTGCTAAGCAAACATGATCCTATCAGGACATTGTCAAGTCGTGGTCTTGGACTCTTCATGATGACAATTCCTCTTGGATAGGGTAAAGATAGGAAATCAGTTATTACTCTCTTGGGACTAGATATTAGCTATCTTTAGCCTGGTGACAGGCTGTCGTAGGAGAGCAGACACTAGGTTTAATGGCTTAGTGAACCTGCAGGCAAGCCAAAGGTGGCAAATACTGTACATTTCCAGCCAGGTTGAACCAGCACCTACACTGCTACGTACCTTCACCTTCTTGAGTGAGGCATTGTGGTGGCCACATTTCAGCGTCCTCACCAAGAGACAGAGACCCTGATTTAGTCTTAAGATGAGATACTTACCATGGTTAGAAGCAATCCAAATTTTTTATCATGGTATCAGTTTAGGCAAGGCTACATTGTCAAGGTTGCTACCGACCTTCTCAGCCATTTAAATTACTGATCCATTTTCTGTAGGAGGTTGATAAGAACAACCAGCTTCGAGGTAATAGCTGCCTAGCTCAAAGTCACTAAATGCATGCCATGTCAGCAAAGCTTCTCAAAACCAAGACTGACAGGTCATCTTTTCTGGATCCTTTGTAAGAAAGTTGTTCCTCCTAAGAAAATAATAGGATTCATGACAACCAAAGAGTGTGATCTACTTCTACATGTCCTTTTTGACCCAAAAAAATCAGATCTCAAAAACCCCTGGTACACCAGCCCAGTCGTCTGGTCTATAACAAAGTCAAGCACTCCCAGAAATTTCTTAGGTGTATTTGGCAGTGAACCGCATGCTCGGCAGGGGGAACGTAGACACCTTTTACTCCACAAAGTACATTAAAGAGTTGGGAGTAAGGAGGGTCCACAGAATGGGCTACTCCTTTCTCCCAAACAACTCATGATGCAACTAGATGTGTACAAAGTGTTCTTCTAGTTTAGAATGAGTCATAAGAGTCCTGGACTCCTTAACAGAAGTGATAGCCCACCATGTGGACATGTCAACTTGGACGGTAGAAGTCTAGAAAGTCTGAGTAATAACCATCAAACTTCTCATAAATAGACTAGAATACTGTGTAAAATGTCCGAAGGCTAATTCACAGAACTGTAATTGCTAAACTTAGCACTTGTGCCAATCACATCAATGACCTCAACCATTTCCCCACGTAATGTGTATTGCTGAATGTCTGTGTTGCTCCACTTGGTTCTTATGTGTTGCCATTCCCAAAATAAGGGCCAGACTTGACTATCGCCTTGTTATAGACCCCTTATCTGGGAATCGTCCCACTCGAGGGCTTTTACCCTACACTAGCAGTTGGGAAAGAGGTGGGCAGATGGACGGAGTGGATGCTGCTCGGTGTCCACGAAATGGCCTAAAGAACTTTATGTTGTTGCTGCACGGGAATTGCAAGATCTCCCGTCAGGCTCCCGGGGGTACTAACTCAATAACTACTAACGATTCTTAACAGGAATGTGCAGGAGCGTCTAATGAAGTAGCTGGCTGTGACATTAAGGTCAACAATCAGAAGTCAGCTAAATTAATACAAACACTAATAAGATCTACAGTGAGCCAGAAGGGAGATAGACACAGGAAATGAAGGTAGAAGCAGTGCCAAGTTGGAACTTGTACAAAATCAAACGGGAGTTATGGTAAAAATCCAGCCATCATACTCATCCATATGGTCACTGGAGTTACATGATCCGTCACAATCTCGGGTACTAAAAAGTTGGTGGATATTGATCACCCCCCCCTTTTAAATTCTCACAAATCAAAGTACCGCTTCTGCTGTCGCATGTCGCTGTTTAGGTACTGAACGCTTCCAGCTTCACTACTAGAGTCCACCTATTTATAGTAGCCTACTGCACTTTCCAATCATGCGGCGGCCGTTACTATCTGAACTTCGAAGGCGGCAAGCTGGGGTTCCCATATTTGCAGGCAGGCAGGCAGGCAGCAGCCAACAACAGTGCAGCAGCTGAGGGCATGGGCTTTCGCGCTTTTTATCTGACAAGCTGTGCCTAGCTGTGGAGTAAAGCTTACAGAGCCGTCCCCCATAACCGCGCACAGCAATAATCTTGGGTGGGACCCGAGAGATTACACACTTTACTGCGCAGCTTGATTTCCTCACCCACAAAGCTTTGGCCGCGCTTGTTTCCACTAACCTTTCAAAATCATCAGTCAGCAAACTACCCCCATACCAGAGGTGGGTGGCAGGGGGGAGGGGGCGGGGGGGTCAGCCATTTCTTATGAATCCCTGGTTCACAAGGACGTGAAGATCTTATATTTAATTTTGTGCGTTAATTTTCCTCCCTCCCCCACGGGAGGTGTCATTACCTTTTCAGCAGATTCCGTCTATCTATTGTTCCACTAGACTGTCGAAGGTTTTTAAAAAAAATTTGGCTCTATCTTTTTGGATCTTTGTTTTCAGGTACGCTTTTGAGTTGTCTTTTGATCTCGTCCTTCAACTTCACCTATAAAAAATGAGAATTCAGTCATTGTACCTGTTCAAACAAGGCTGGACCTACTTCTGGACTCACACCTGTACTGCAGTCAAAGTTTCAGCATCCATTGGATCCAAGCTCCAATCCATTTTGCCTGTCTACAAAGGTAGGCCACTCCATGTGATAACCAAATCCCTCCATAGACAAAGTTATGGGTATCGAACAAAGTGAAACAAAGGGAGACAATATCATTTCATGGTGCATTTCTAGTCACACTTCATGATATTTATCAAAAAATAGGTTGAAGAACATTCATAAACACTTTAATATCATTTTTAAGTGAGAATATTCCATATGATAGTTAATGTGGTTTAAGTTGTCCTTCACATGGATTAAATTTAGTTTTTATTTTTAAATTTTAACTATAGTTGATGGGAATCTATTATCATCCATAATGAATGAGGTCATTTAATTTTCATCCATGGTGAGCTGTTTGAAAATTCTTATTACCACTATCTCACTTGTAAATCCACTACCTATACATAATGAGTTGTGAAAACAAAGAAAACGACACACCCTAAATACAATGTACACAATTGTTTCAAGTTTCAATATTTTGGCGCCTGCAAGTAATTTTCTTAATTTATGGCATTTCAAGATGATTTGACATTGTAAAATTAATATAATTACTTCCAAACCTATAATGGTAATAGAATTGTCATCATAGCCACATCTAGTTGAAATAATTCACTACATTCAATTCTTTTATTATTCAACTTGGGATCCATGCTGCTCTACACTACTAATGACAATGAAATGATGAAAAAAATGAGCTGATTTTATGGAAATTGAGTTCCATTTAAATATAAATATTGAATGTATTTTCATAATTCAATTTGGATTTAATGTAATTGACATGAATTGAACTCAAATTCATAAATTGAACTGAACTTAACAAATTATTATTTTCTCTTTTAGATTCAACAAGGTTAACATTTTCATGGAAATTTCAATCAAATTCAATTTGGTTGAATTTAATTGAATCCACCAAAATTATGAAAATTTTATCATAAAGAAAACTTGTTAATTTGCCTTTTCATATCCATGGAGGTGGGTTGGTGAAAAGAATGAGGTAGTTAAACTTGAATTTTCATATTGAATGCTTTCATAATTGTCAAGTTGACCACTAAACTATTGGACCTTATACCCATTTCACCTAAACCAATTTTGATTATAATCATTGCTGGAATAAGAAATATTATCATAAACATTGGGAAAATCATTAACTTTTATTTTAGGTCTCCATATATTGAAACTAAAAACCCCTTTCAAAAGGAAACAAAATGAAATTGATCATCATGTAAAATAATATAGTTGCTAATGCAAATATACATTTATTATTGGTTAAAATAAATGGTTAACATAATGGAAATTACAATCTTTGCCTTTTAATTATGTTATAAACTAGTTTTTGTAACCAAATAAAAAGTTGTCAATTTTGATTTTAAGAAGGCCTATTTACAAAAGAAGTCATGAAAACAATTTTCTTCTAGAAGAAATATTTGAGTTATTATTCAATTCAAAAGTTCAAAATCATTTTCCTTCAAATGAATTGAAATTTTAGATACTTGTTTAGTATATAGAATTAGACCTTTAAAAAGAATTCAATAATGAATTTTTATTTGCTTCATTTGAGCAAAATTGAAAGGGGAAAATGCATATCAAAGCTTGAATTTGTCAAACAATTTGGTATTAAAATGTTACATCATATATTGACACATTTGTTACAAAATCATGTGGTGGTTTGTTTTCAAAAACATTGGTTTGCATGGCCATGGAAACCAAGGTTCAATTATTGCTACCAACATATACCATATATATATGCTAATATACAAATTGTAAATATGTATTTATATGTATCATATGTAATAGTAGATATGTAATTAATATACATTTGAACTCGATTGCCACATGTAAATTTTGTATTCAAGTAGGTGTTACTAAATTCATTATGTGCATAAAAATAAGTTGCCATTCAATATGTGACTAATTCTTGCTACTATCATTGAATCATTTCAATTTCACCCAAATGTTAGTGAAACAAATCATAAATTAAGTCACATCTCCTACTAGTGTAACTATTATGAGTAAGAAAACTACCACCATCGAGGCATTCCCTTCATGTAGACAAATTATAACAAAAGTTGTTCCAAGTCCAACCACTTCAAACACAATAGTTTAAAACAAGGTCACAAAATATGCAAACAAAAAATTCAAACAAAACTAAATTCATAACATGAAAATTTTGTAAACATGAATTTTATAGTAACAAAACTAAAACATGAGATTGTACATGAAATTAGTGTTAACTTATAGATTAAAAGTAAAATGAAAAAATGCCTTTATTTACACCTATTTGAGGTTTTAATTCAAGAACACTTCCATGTTCGGGGTGCAATTTACTAGCTTAAATCACTATGTGACCTTAAAAATGAAATAATTTCATTGCATTTTACAAATTTCACCTTAGTGAAAGTTATTTCACTATAATATCACTATGTAGACATATGTTTCATTATTATTTAACATAATTCACTAGTATAATTTATTATAGTAAAAAGGTTTATTTTTATGTTTTTAAAAATATTATATATATGTTATTTTACCTTAAGGTATCTTAATTACTTTATTATAAACTTTTAATTTATTTTAAATTAATATATGTTATTTCAAGTTATACTTTATATTATTCTAAATTATTTTATCCTAAGTATAATAAATGAAAATAATCTAAAACAAAATACAATGACCTAAGGTAAAAATAACTTAAAAATAGAAAATAATAACTTATGAAAAATAATTTTAAATACCCTACAATATAATAACTACCAATAGCCTATGATATTATAACATAAAATATCAAACAATAATTTATAATACAATAATCACCAATAGTTGTAATATAACATATAATAACCATCAATAACCACCAATGGCTTACAATGGAATAATCACCAATAACCATTAATAAAATAGCCACCAATAGCCATTAATATAATACCAATTAATAATAACCAATATCCACCAATAGAATAACCACCAATAACCATTAATAATCACAAATATCCACCAATAGAATATCCATCAATAACCATTAATAAATTAGTCATCAATAGTCATTAATAAAATAACCATCAATAATCTTTTATGGAATAACCACCAATAACCATTAATAGGATAACCACCAATAACCATTAATAGAATAGCCACCAATAGTCATTTATAGAATAACAACTAATAGTCATTCATAAAATAACCACCAATAACCATTAATAGAATAACCACCAATAACCATTAATAGAATAACCACCAATAACCATTAATAGAATAACCACCAATAACCATTAATAAAATAACACCAATAGCCATTAATAAAATAACATCAATAACCATTAATAAAATAACACCAATAGCCATTAATAAAATAACATTAATAACCATTAATAAAATAGCCACCAATAGAAAAACTACTAATGGCCACTAATAGAATAACCACCAATAATTATTAATAGAATAACCACTAAAAAACATTAATAACCACAAATAAAATAGGTATCGATAGCCATTAGTAACCACTAATATCATTAATAAAAAAACAATTAATAGCCATATATTAAAATTATTTAGAATTATCAAAAAAACTTAAGATGAAATAACTTATAATAACATAAAGTGAAATAGCTTTCAATAGCCAAAAAAACTTATAATAGCTACAAATAATTTAAATTGAAATAATTTACAATAGACAAAAATAACATAGAATAGTCAAAAAATTTATAATAACTCAAAATAGCTTAAGGTGAAATAAGCTAAAATAACCAAAAGTAACTTAGAATAACAAAAAGTAGTTTAGGGTGAAATAACCAAAAATAACCAAAAATAATTGAGAATAACCATAAATAGCCATAAATAATGTAGGGTGAAATAATTTAAATTAATGAAAAATAGTCATATAATAATTGAAAGTAGCTTAACATAAGTAGTATTATTATATTAACAAAAAAAATCCATTTATTAAACTTTTTTTTTTCAAAATAATGGTCATTGAAATGTTATTGAATAATGATATTCAACTTTTTTTTTGTTCAAATGATTTTTTATTTTCAAAGGGAAATAAATGTAACTATGTACATTATTGAATTTTTAAAAAAAAAAACTTAAGTCATTTCATTTGAATAAAATCTCAATAAAGTATGAATTTTCAATGTTTATGCTTTTGTAATGTTTAAAATGAAATATTTGATAAATAAAATGTAATCTACTTATATAATATCCTTGGTTTTGTTCGCTTGCGGTGGTGTCCGGTCGTCCTTTCCATCCATCCGTTCTGTCATCCATCCATCCAAGTTCCTCATCCCGAAAAAAGAAGATGATGGAAGAGGAGGAGGACAATGAATGGCGACAGCAGCAGTTTATCCAAAGTTTATCCAAATGTTTATGTGATCCAATCCTATAGTTTATGAAAAACTCCTGTAGTCTTGCAATTTGCCAAAAGCTACAAACTAATTTTAAAGAACTAAAAATTGTTGAAAAAAAATGAGAAACATGAGAAGAAATCTTTTTAAAACAACACAAGAAATTTCAAATTAAAAAAGAAAAAAACAAGTTGTTAACAAATAAATAAAATGAAACAAAGTTGTAACGGAAAAGAAAAAAACAGAACAAATATATTTTTT
>Ga0209208_10006847_pt1 | contig 15652 bp, 13 predicted proteins | sample S1TSphfallax_3_FD_187694 | JGI IMG/M metagenome (GOLD analysis project Ga0209208, IMG submission 187694) | Host-associated microbial communities from peat moss isolated from Minnesota, USA - S1T2_Fd - Sphagnum fallax MG (SPAdes) (version 2) | ecosystem: Host-associated > Plants > Peat moss >...
TCGGGTGGTGGACCTGTTCGGCAAGAATGTGAGACTGCAGCGAGACGATGCGAATCGATTCGCCGACCGTATTGGCGTTGGTTTGCACGGCGGAACTCATGGCCACTAGCATGACATCCGCCCACGACGCTGTACATCGGATCTATGGAGAACCGCGGCTGCCCCGCGTGGCCAATGGCATCAATGAGTTACAATGAGAGATGCTGACCGTCCACCATTTGAACAATTCGCGTTCGCAGCGCGTGCTCTGGTTGCTCGAGGAACTGGGGCTTGGCTACGAAGTGCGGCGCTACGAACGCGATGCGCAAACGATGCTCGCGCCGCCGGCATTGCGGGCCGTGCATCCGCTCGGGAAATCACCGATCATCACCGACGGCGAGACGACCGTGGCCGAATCCGGGGCCATCATCGAATATCTGATCGGGCGTTACGGTGCGGGGCGCTTGATTCCCGCGGCGGGCAGCGCCGAGCGGCTGCGGTATACGTATTGGCTGCATTATGCCGAAGGCTCAGCGATGCCCCCGCTGTTGCTGAATCTCATCTTCAATCGCGTCGCAGCGACGCCGTCCTGGCCGATCAGCGTGATCGCGCGGGGAATTGCCGCGAAAGTCCAGAGCGGTTTCATCGCGCCGCAGTTGCGACTGCACTTCGACTACATCGAGTCCGAGCTCGCGCGCGAAGCCTGGTTCGCCGGCGCCGAATTCACGGCTGCGGATATTCAGATGAGCTTTCCACTCGAAGCGGCCGCAAGTCGCGCGGGAATTCGCGCCGGCAGGCCGCGAATTGCCGAGTTTCTGAGCTCGATTCACGCGCGTGCTGCCTACCAGCGCGCGCTGGCGCGGGGCGGCCATTATGATTACGCATAGAGCCGGCCGTTGATTTCACGGCGAACCTAAGCGGGGTTGACGGACGGCCTGCATCCGACCGCCCCAGCGTTACGAATACTCGAGGCAAGCCCAGGAGTATCCATGTCACGCCGGTTCATCGTTCTGATCGTCCTGATTTTCGGTTTCGCGGGCGGGGCACGCTGCGCGCCCGCTGACGGCTTCCTCAGCTACAGCGGCGTCGCGACGGCTCGCCGCAGCAACGATTTTCTCTATGGGGAACGACATGTACTAGCGTTCCACGGCGGTCGCCTCGCCGAGCGTGTCGTGCTCTATACCTGCCGGGATGGCTCGCCGTTCGCACGCAAACACGTGACTTATGTCGATCCTTTGGCGCCGGATTTCCTGGTCGAGGATGCGAGTAACGGCATGCGTGAGGGCATCCGCACCGCGGCCTCGTCCGCCGCGGCCCGGACCTCACCCGCTGCGCTCATGGCCGGCGCCGCGGAGCGGATGGTGTTTTTTCGTGAGAATGCGCGATCCCAGGAGAAGACCGGACCTCTGCCGCAGGCGCCGGGACTGGTCGCCGACGCGGGCTTCGACGAATTCGTCCAAACCCATTGGAGCCAACTCATGGACGGCAACGCGCTCGAGATGCGCTTCCTCGTGCCGAGCCGACTCGCCGATTACGGCTTCCAAGTTCAGCGTCTGCGCAGTGAACCGGTGCACGGCATGACCGCAGAAGTGTTTCGTCTGCGCCTCTCGGGCTTCTGGGGATGGCTGCTGCCGGGTATCGACGTGTGGTACAGCGACGCGGACCACGTGTTGGTCCGCTATGACGGTCTCTCGGATCTGCGCGACACTTCAGGCAATAACTTCAAGACGACGATCGACTTTGCACCCCAGGATCGGCGTCCCGGCACGCAAGAGTCCCTGCAGCGCGCGCTGCAGGTGTCATTGGCAGCCTGCCGCTAGCACGACGTCGGTTGCGTCGCGACGTCGATTGAGTGCGCGTGACTCGTATCGAGCCGGCGATCGTTTAAACTCGTTTTCATGAATGCACTCACTATATTTTTATGCGGCCTGCCCGTGGTGGTGCTCGCGGCCTGCCTCACCTGGGTCGTGAGCCTCTTCAAGCGCAACGTCGCAATCGTCGACAGTCTCTGGTCGCCGATGTTCCTGATGCTGGGCTTTACCTACGCGTCGCTCGCGCCCGCAGCGGGCCCGCGGGGCCTGTTGATGTTGGTTCTCGTCACCGTCTGGGGACTGCGTCTCGCTCTGCACATCACCTGGCGCAACTGGGGCCATGGCGAGGATCGTCGCTACCAGGCGATTCGCGCCCGCAACGAACCGAATTTTGCCTGCAAGAGCCTCTATCTCGTGTTCGTCTTGCAGGCCGTGCTTGCCTGGCTCATTTCCCTGCCCCTGCTCGGCGCGCTCGAGACCGCCGGTGCGGCCGGTCCCGGTGCGCTCGGTTGGCTCGATTACGCCGGTGCGGCGGTCTGGTTGGTCGGCTTCGTGTTCGAAGCCGGCGGCGACTGGCAACTCGTGCGATTCAAGGCGGATCCCGCGAACCGGGACAAGGTCATGGATCGCGGCTTCTGGCGATTGACGCGCCACCCGAATTATTTCGGCGACTTCTGCGTCTGGTGGGGACTGTATTTGCTCGCGCTCGCCGCCGGTGCCTGGTGGAGCATCGCGGGTCCCGTGCTGATGTCCGTGCTGCTGATGCGGGTGTCGGGCGTCGCACTGCTGGAGAAGGACATCGGCGAACGCCGGCCGAAGTACGCCGACTACGTACGGCGCACGAATGCCTTCTTTCCGTGGCTGCCGAAGGCTTGAAACGTCACGGCTTGGTCGTTCCCGTGAGATGCCGCGACACGCCCAGGCGCTCGCCGAGCAGGCCGCGAGGCCGCAGCACGATCGTCGCGGCGAGCAGCACGCCAATCGCGACGATGCGCAGCGCTGCGGCGCGGGCCTGATCCTCGGGCGGGAACAAGGCACCGGTCGCCAATCCGGTCACGCTCCAAATCGTGGCGACGAGCAGCGCGCCCAGCAGCGCGCCGAGATTGTTGCCCGAGCCGCCGATGATCAGCATCGTCCAGATCTGAAACGTCAGCGTCGACTCGAAATTGTCCGGTGCGATGAAGCCGATCAAGTGCGCCTCCAGGGCGCCGGCGAGACCCATGAGCGCGCCGCCGATCGTGAAGGCCTGTAGCCGAAAGCGCGCCGCACTCTTGCCGAGCGCCGCGGCTGCCCGCTCGTCCTCGCGCACCGCGCGCAGTACGCGGCCCCAGGGGCTGCGCATCAGCCGATCGAGCGCGACGTAGAGCACGCCGACCACGCCTGCGACGAGCACAAGGTTCAGCGTGCCGAACAGCGCGGGCCGCGCGGCGAGCGACGCGAACGGGCGAGGAATGAAGCTGACGCCGAAGTTGCCGCCGGTCACTCGCTCCGCATTGCGCAGGACCAATTGCACCGACACCGCGACGCCGAAGGTCGCGATCGCGAGATAATCGGCGCGTAGACGCAGGGTGGCCGCGCCCACGAGGGCCGACACCGCGCCGGACGTGAACATCGCGGCGATGAGCCCCAAGGCGATCGGCCACCCAAAGCCGCCGAACCGGCCGTCGACCGGTGCGCTGGTCAACAGCGCGGACGTATACGCACCGATGCCGACGAAGCCGGCAATGCCGACGTTGAACAGGCCCGTTTGGCCCCATTGTAAATTGAGCCCGAGGCACACGATGCCGTTGATCAGCGCCAGGCTCAAGAACACGCTGCCGTAGGCGATGAGGCCGCTGAGATCGTGCATCAGTCCGTTCGCCCGAACAGGCCCGCGGGCCGCAGCAGCAGCACGGCGATCAAGATCATGAAAGCCACCGCGGCGCGCCATTCGGCGCCGATCGCTTGCACGGCCGCCGCCTCGGCGAGGCCGACGATCAGACCGCCCAGCAGGGCGCCCGGGACGCTGCCGATACCCCCGAGGATCGCCGCGGCGAACAGCGGCAACAATAGTTCGGCCCCCATCGTCGGACGGATCTGCACGACCAGCCCGAGCATGACGCCGGAGGCGCAGGCGAGCGCGCCACCGATGAACCACGTGAGCCGGATCACCGCGGCGACGTCGATGCCGACGATGCGTGCGAGCGCCGGGTTCTCGCTCACGGCGCGCATCGACCGACCGGCATTGCTCCGGGAGAGCAGCAACTGCAGGGCGCCGACCAGCAGTACAGCGACTCCGAGCAGCGCCAATTGATCCGGCGTGATGCGCAAACCGCCGACACGAATCGCGATCTGCAAGTCCTGCGACAGATAAACCGGGCGCGACGAAAAGATCGCCTCGAGCGCGGCACGCAGGGCGAGCGCGGCGCCGAAGCTCGCAATCACCGCCGTGATCGAGCTGCCGTGTCGCCGCAGGCGACGAAACAGCAGCGCATCCAAACCGATCGCGAGCAGTCCGGTCAGCGCCATCGCCAGCAATCCGGCGGCGAGCACATTGGGGCCGATCGACAAGGCGCCGAGCGGTGCGATCGACGGGCCAACCCAAGCGCCGATGGCGCCGGCGATCACCAGCGTGAGGTAGCAGCCCCAGGAAATGAATTCGCCATGGGCAAAATTCGCGAAGCGCAAGATCGAATAAGTCAGGGTCACGCCGACGGCACCGAGTCCGATCGTCGCGCCCGCGACGAGCCCGTCGGCCACAAATTGCATGCTCATGGATGCGCTGCCCGAACGCTCCCGCGCACACCACCGAGATACAGCGCGGCAATCTCGGGGTCGGCGAGCAGATCGTGACTCGGACCCTCGAGCCGATTGCGCCCCTCGACCAGCACGTACAATCGATCGGCGATCGTCAGTGCCGCCCGCACGTTTTGTTCGACGAGCACGATGCACACCCCGGTAGCGCGAATTTCGAGCAGCTTGGCGAATAACTCAGCGACGACCTTGGGCGACAAACCGGCCGAAGGCTCGTCGAGCAGCAAGGCTTTCGGCACGACGACGAGTGCCCGCGCTACGGCGAGCATTTGTCGTTGGCCCCCCGAGAGCCGACCCGCCGCGAGCCCGCGTTGACGCGCGAGATCCGGAAACAGCTCGAAGATCGCCGTGAAGCGCGCCCGGCGCTGCGCCGTGGACAAGCCGTGCGCAGCGATTCGCAGATTGTCGGCCACGGAGAGCGTCGTGAACACATTGTCGGTCTGCGGGACGAGCGCGAGGCCGCCAGCGACCATGCGGTGCACGGGCCGCGTCGTGAAGTCCTCGCCGTCGAGCCGCACTTCGCCCGACTCGATCGGCACCGTGCCGGCAATGGCCTTGACCAGGGTCGACTTGCCGGCGCCGTTCGGCCCCAGAATCGCGACGATTTCGCCGCGTTTTGCCTCGATCGATACGCCGCGCACGATCGGGCTCCCAAGCTCGTAACCCGCGTGCAGATTCAGGATTCGAAGGCCCGAGGCCGGTTCGCTCACGCCGCGACGCCGCCGAGATACGCATCGATGACGCGCGCATCCGCGACGACCTCGGCGGCCGTCCCTTCAGTCAGCAATTTCCCGCCGGCCATGACGAACACATGACGGCAAAGACGCGCGACGAGGTCCATGTTGTGCTCGACGATCAGAAAGGTGATGCCGCGTGCATTCAAAGTCGCGATGCGGTCCATGATGACGTCCAGCAGGGCGGGCGCGACCCCGGCTGCCGGTTCGTCGAGCAGGACCACGGCGGGCTCGGCCATCAGTACGCGCGCCAGTTCGAGCAGCTTGCGTTGCCCACCCGAGAGCACCGCAGCGGGCGCGTAGGCGAGCAAACCTAAGTTCAGGAACTCGAGCAACTCCATCGCGCGCGCGAAGCTCGCGGCTTCGGCTCGCGCGACCCGCGAGGCGCGCAGCCAATTAGGCCAGACCGCTTCGCCCGGATGGCGTTGACCCCCGAGCATGACGTTCTCGACCAGACTCATCGCGGCGAACGGTCGGGGGATCTGAAAGGTGCGTCCCAAGCCGGCGCCGAGGCGGGCGTGCGCGGGCGCGCGCTCGACGGCCGTTCCCTTGAGCAAAATGCGGCCGCTCGTCGGCCGTTGACCGCCCGCCAACAGATCGAACAGGGTCGACTTGCCCGCGCCGTTCGGCCCGATGAGTCCGGCGATTTCGCCGGCGGACACGGCGAGCGAGACGCCGTCCACCGCAGTGGCACCGCCAAATCGCTTCACCAAGGCCACGGCTTCGAGGATCGGAGTGGGATCTTTCATCTGGGAAAAAACCTTCGTAAGCTTACGTTATCGACGGTGCGGAGCGAGTGCAAGCTGGTCGCGCCCTGACCGCCTGCGAAATCCTCACGAGAGAACGCGACCGATGTACCGTATGCCGCGCAGTCTTGCGCCACTCCTTTGGCTTTTGCTGGGTCTCGGCGCGGCGCCTTTTGCTGCGCAGGCCGCCCCTTGCTCCCTGACCGTCGGCGTCGTCATGGAACTGACCGGGACCGCCGGCGCCTACGGACAGGCGGCCGCCAAGTCCGTCGAGATGGCCTTCCGCGACTTGAACGACGCGGGTGGACCGCAGGGCTGCCGCCTCGTCACGAACATCAAGGACACGCAGAGCCAGGGCACGGTCGCGGTCGACGCGGCCAATCAGCTCGTGCAACTCGCGAAAGTTCCCGTGCTGATCGGCAGCATCATCTCGGCGACGACGATCGAGATACTCACCGCGGTCACGGGTCCGGCCAAGGTGCTGCAGATCTCGCCGGCCGCCTCGTCGCCGAAGCTCACGGCGCTCGCGCGCTCGGGCAAGACCGGCAGCCTGTTCCTGCGCACGATCACCTCCGATTCCCTGCAGGGCGGCGTTGCGGCGAAATTCGCGCTGGATCATGGCCTGCGCCGGCTGACGGTGATCTACGTCAACAACGACTTTGGTGTCGACCTCTACCAGGAGTTCGCGCGCGCTTACAAGGCCTTGGGCGGCGTGGTGGAGGCGGCCACCCCCTATAACGAGAAGCAGTCGAGCTATGCCTCGGAGGTTTCGGCCACGGTCGATGCGCCCACCGACGGTCTTTATTTGATTTCCACTCCGGTCGATGGCGCGACCATCGCGCGTGCCTGGATCTCCGCCGGCGGCGTGCGCAAATTCCTGCTCAATGACGGCATGAACAGCGGCGATTTCATCGGCAGCGTCGGCGCCAAGTACCTCGATGAGGCCTACGGTACGTCCTCGGGCACGGTCACGGGCCCGTCGAGCCAGTACTTCGAGACCGAGTATCGTCGCTACGCCGGGCTCGATCCGGGCAGCCCCGCGGCCGACCGCGCCTATGACGCCGCGGCCATCGTCGGTCTTGCCCTGGCTGCGGCGCCGCGGCCGGAGCCGGCGGCGATTCGCGCCGCCGTCGCGCGAGTCACGGATCCCGGCGGCGCGGTGATCCATGCCGGCAAGGACGAGTTCGCGCGCGCGTTTGCGCTGCTCAAGCAGGGCAAGACGATCCGCTACGAAGGCGTGATCGGCGCCGTCACGTTCGATGCCGACGGCGACATCACGGGACCGTTTCGCCTCTGGAAGATCGACAAGGGCGTCGTCACGACCCTGGGAGCCATGAGTATTGCTGACGTCGCTGCACTCGAAGCACGGCTGGGTCAGCGATGAGCGCCGCGAACGCGGCGGACGTGCCGGAGCGCTACCGGCTCGCCGAGGATCTCGAGATCAGCCGGATCGTGACGGGGCTTTGGCAGGTCGCCGACATGGAGCGCTCGGGCACGGCGCTCGATCCCGAACGCGCCTCCTCGGCGATGCTCGAGTATGCCCGGGTCGGATTCGATACCTTCGACATGGCCGACCACTACGGCAGCGCCGAACTGATCACGGGCAGAATGCTGACGCGTGCCCGCGCCGGTGAACTGCCGCCGGGACAGGCGCCTCATGCGTTCACGAAGTGGTGCCCGACGCCGGGGCCCATGACCGCCGCGGTCGTGCGTGCCGGCGTCGAAACCTGCCGCCGCCGGTTGGGCGTCGAGGCCATCGATCTGCTGCAATTTCATTGGTGGAGCTTCGATCATCCGAGCTACCTGGACGCCGTGATCGAGCTCGCGGCTTTGCGGAGCGAGGGTTTGATCCGCCATATCGGCGTGACGAACTTCGATACCGCGCATCTGCGCGTGCTCGTCGCGCACGGCCTGCCGATCGCGACCAACCAGGTTTGCTTCTCCGTCCTCGATCGACGCGCCGCGGGCGAGATGAGCGCGTTCTGCCTCGCGCACGGGATTCGACTGCTCGCCTACGGCACGCTCGGCGGCGGCCTCATTGCGTCGCGCTGGCTTGGCTGCCCGGAGCCGAGTGCGGACGAGATCGGCGACTGGAGCAAGATGAAATACCAACGCTTCGTCGCGGCGATCGGCGGTTGGCAGGTGCTGCAAGATATCTTGCGGGCGCTCGCGCGCGTCGCCCAGCGTCACGGCGTGTCGCTGTCGAACGTCGCCACGCGCTGGGTGCTCGAACACGAGGCAGTCGCTGCGGTGATCGTCGGCGCGCGGCTGGGTGAGCGTGAGCATCGCGCCGACAACGCCGCCTTGTTCTCGTTCAGACTCGATGCGGCCGATCGAGCGCTGCTCGACGAAGTGCTGGGCGCCGCGACGATGCTGGCAGGAGACTGCGGCGATGAGTATCGCCGGGCGCCATTCCTCACGGCCTCGGGCGATCTCAGTCACCACCTCGATGCCATGCCGAAGGCTTATCAGGCGGTGGCGATGCCGGGCAGGCCCGGCAGACTCACGGTCTCCACGGGCAGCGTTTGGGAAGAGGTCTGCGGTTACAGCCGCGCCGTGCGCACCGGCAATCGTATCCTGGTCAGCGGCACGACGGCGACCAATGGAGCGGGGCAGATCGTCTGTCCCGGAGATCCCGCCGGTCAGGCGGTATTCATCCTCGACAAGATCGCCGCGAGCCTCGCCGCGGTCGGCGCGACGCTCGAGGACGTGGTGCGCACGCGCATTTACTTGCGCGATGCCGGGCAGTGGGAGCCGGTGGCGCGCGTGCACGGACGCTACTTCGGCAAGATCCGGCCGGCGAACACGCTGATCGAAGTCTCCCGCCTCATCGGCGATTACCTCGTCGAAATCGAGGCCGAGGCCGAGGTCGGCGCTTGATTGCGCGAACGCTCTGCGCTCTCCTGTTGCTCGCCGCAGCCGGAGTGCGCGCCGATTCCCTGCTCGAACTCGACCAAGACTACTGGCGCTGGCGCGCGCTCGAGCAGCCGTTCTCGAGCGACGACATCCCGCGCATCGAGCGTCCGCCGGATTTCCGTGTCGACTGGACGGCCGCGACGGTCGAACGGCGCAGCGCCGAACTCGTGGTCTTCGAACACCGCTGGCGGGCGCTCGCAGAGGCGGGCTCGCAGACGCAAGTCGATTATCGCTTGCTGGGTTCGGCGCTCGCGCGCGCCCGCTGGGAGCTCAGCGTCGAGCAGACCTGGAAGCGCGATCCCATGTTCTACGTCGATCAGACCTTGGGCTCGGTCTATGCCTTGCTGCTGCCGCCGCCGCCGTTCGCGCCGGGACGCCAAGCGCAAATCGTCACGCGTATGCAAGCGATTCCGGCGACGATCCGCGCCGCGGAACAAAATCTCGTCGATCTGCGCGCGCCGTTTGCCACCCTCGCGATCGATGCCCTGGACCAACTGCGCGAACGGACGGAGCGCATGGAATCAGCGCTCGCGCCGGAGCTCAGCGGATCCAGCGCAGCGGCATTGCGACGCGCGACACCCGCGGCCCTGGCCGCGCTCGAGCAGTACCGCGCCTGGCTGCAGGCACGGCTCCCGAATGCACGCGCGGACACGGCGATCGGCCGGGACGGGTATCTATATTTCCTCAGCAACGTCGCGCTGCTGCCGTACACACCCGAGCAATTGCTCGCGATGAGTCGCCAGGAGTGGGCCCGCTCGATGGCTTTCGAGGCCTACGCGCAGGCGCGCCTCGACGGCGTGCCGCCGCCGCCGCTGTTCGCGAGCGCCGAGGCTGAAATCGTCGCGGAACGGCGCGCCGAGGAGCGCATCCGCCGCTTTCTCGTCGATGCGAAAATCCTCACGGTGCCCGCGGATTTGCCGCATTACCGAAATCTGCAGCTGCCAGCCTACGTTGCCGCGTGGTCCGATCTCGGCGAGGCCGACGATTTCACGGGGCCCTCGCGACTCGAGGAGGATGGCGTGAGCTACATCCCCACGCCGAGTCCCAAGCTTGGATTTTTCAACCTGTCTCGCGCTCGGGATCCTCGGCCCATCATCGTCCACGAGGGCGTGCCGGGGCATTACTTCCAGCTCAGCCTGGGCTGGCGCAATCCCGATCCGATCCGCCGCCATTATTACGACTCCGGCGCCAACGAGGGTATCGGCTTCTACGCCGAAGAGATGATGCTGCAGGCCGGCCTGTTCGACGACGATGCAAACACCCGGGCGACCCTCTACAGCTTCATGCGTCTGCGTGCCCTGCGCGTCGAGGTCGACGTGAAGCTCGCGCTGGGCGAATTCACGTTGAGCCAGGCGGCCGACTACTTGGAGCGCACCGTGCCGATGGACCACGCTTCGGCGCTGGCCGAAGCGGCCTTGTTCGCGAGCGCCCCAGGCCAGGCCATCTCCTATCAAATCGGCAAGATCCAGATCACCGAATTGCTCGCCGATGCGCGGCGCGCGCAAGGCAATCAATTTTCAACACTGCGGTTCAATGACTTCGTCTGGAACAACGGCAACGTGCCGCTGTCCTTGCAGCGTTGGGAATTGCTCGGTGATGCCTCCGCCGTGCCGGAGCCGCGGGCGCCACCGGCGGGGGAGTGAGCGGCTTCCACAGATTGTGACCCTGAAGCCGCGAGGTAGGGGCGTGTGAATCTGAAACGAAAATGTTTCGGGTCGCGGACAGGTATCCTGCCTCTTCCCCAGCCGCTTGTCCGGAGTTTCCCGCTCTCATGTGCATCTCCCCACCCCCGTTCCTCACGCGCCTCGCTCTGTGCGCAATCGCCGCCGCTCCCTTCGCTTCCTGCCTCGCGCAGACTCCGGCCCCGCCTGAGCCTAAGCTCACGCTCGAACGGCTCTACAGCCTGCCCTGGGTCACGGGCACGCGCCCGGAAGCGCCGATCTGGTCTGCGGACAGCCGTCGGGTCGCGTTTCTGTGGAACGACGCGGGTGGGAACTTCGACGACGTCTGGGTCACCGATGTCGAGACCGCCAAGCCGACCCGCGTCACGACGATGCCGCAGCCCGACTCGCCCACCGATGCCGGCACGGACATCGTCAAACTGCAGCAGGTCGAACGCGCCGAGTCGGATCACGGCGTGTCCGAAGTACTCTGGGCGCCGGATGGCCGGCATTTGATCTTCGCCTTGCATGGCAGGCTTTACAGCGTGCTGCCGGGTGAAGCGCCGGTTGCGCTGACGCCCCCTGACTCTGTGGTTTCGGACGCGGCGGTCGTTGCTGCGCCGGACCCGCGCGCGGCAGCCGCCGGCCGCGCCGCGCTCGCCTATCTCTCGGCCGGCGACTTGTGGGTCGTCGATCTCGAGGGCGGCAGGCCGGGTTCGGTGCGCCGCATTTACTCACCGGGACGTGCCGATGTTTACGTCGAGTCCTTGCGTTGGTCTGGCGACGGCAAACGCCTCGCGTTCGTCGAGGCGGACGCGACCCACGTACCTAAGCGCGGCATCCCCGATTATCTGGGCGACGAGACGCGGCTGGTCTCCGTCAAGAGGCCCTTCCCCGGCGAGCCATCGGAAACTCGGCGACTCGGTGTCATTGCCGCGGCCGGTGGCGAGGTTCGCTGGGCTGCGCTCGGTGGCGATCCCATGGACCAGATTTTCAGTGTCGCGTGGTCTGCGGACGACAAGACCTTGCTCGTCGACAAGAGCGATCTCTACATCAAGGACCGGCACTTGCTGCTGATCGATCCCGGTGACGGGCAAGCGCGCGTGTTGCTCGAGGAGACCGATCCCAAGAACGTCACCGCCGAATGGTGGGCGGACTGGGCCCCCGACGGCCGCAGCGTCTATTTCATTTCGGATCGCGACAACGATTATCACGTCTACCGGCAGGCGCTCGCGGGCGGCGCGCCCGTGGCGATCACCGCGGGCGATTGGGCGGTGTTTTCCGCGATGCTGTCGCCCAGCGCGCATGCCTTGTTCTTCGTGAGCAATGCCGGCAAGCCAGAACTGCGCCGGGTTTCGCGCGTCGCGCTCGCGGGCGGCGCCGTGCGGCTCGTGACGGCCGCGGAGGGTGCGCACAAAGCCGTTCCTTCGCCGGACGGCAAATATCTCGCCGACGTGTATTCGAACGATGTCACGCCGCCGGATCTTTATCTGCAGGATGCATCGGGTCGCGGTTTGCCCCGCCGGGTCACGCATGCGCCTCTGCCGGAATTTGCGCGCTATCGCTGGGTTGCGGCGAAGTACGTGACGTTTCCCAATGGGAGCGACGGCACGACGCTGCATGCACGGCTCACCTTGCCGCCGGACTTCGATCCGCACAAAAAATACCCGGCGATTCTCGGCTCGGTCTACAGCAACACGGTCCACAACGAATGGGGCGGGCGCATCTATCATCCGACCTGGGGCCTCGATCAGTTCCTCGCCCAGCAGGGCTTCGTGATCATGAACGTCGACATCAGCGGCAGTTCAGGCTACGGCAAACTGTTTCGACAACGGATCCGCGAGGACTACGGTGGTGTCGACGTCGATGATTTGGCGGCAGGCGTGCGCTATCTCGCAACCCAAGGCTATGTCGATCCCGCGCGCGTCGGGATCTGGGGCAGCAGCTACGGCGGCTTGCTCACGGCCATGTCCTTGTTCCGTAATCCCGGTCTTTTTCGCGCGGGCGTCGCCGGGGCGCCCGCGACCAGCCTGTTCCATGCGCTGACGGGCGAGATGCAGACGATGATGGCGCCACAGGATCATCAGGCGCAATACGCGCGCGCGTCCGCCTTCCTGCGTTCCGGCGGCTTGCGGGATCACCTCATGATCATTCACGGCATGCGCGACGACACGGTGCTATTCAAGGACTCGGTCACGCTCGAGGAGCGCTTGATTCTGCAGGGCAAGGACATCGATTTCGTGCCGCTGCCGAATGCCCCCCACGGCTGGGATACCTTGGGGCTCGCGCAGACCCGCTACGCGTATCGCAAGCTCTACGATTATTTCGAGCGCTACCTCGGCGCGCAGCAATGAGGGCGGGCTGGCGGTGCCCAGTGCCAAGGGCGCGCTGCCGTCGCCCGCGCGGTCTGCGCGGATGCGCTAGCGTTCGTCCTTGTAGACGACGCCCGCCTTCATGACGAACGCGACGTGTTGCAGCAGGCGCACGTCCTGCAGGGGATCGCCTTGCACGGCGATGAGGTCGGCCCATTTTCCGGTTTCGATCGCGCCGGTTTTGTCGGACCAGCCCATGAGGTCAGCGGCATTGAGCGTGCCTGTCTGCAACGCGGCGAGCGGCGACATGCCGAACTGATTGACGTAGACGTCGAGTTCGTGGGCGTTCAGGCCATGCGGATAGACCGCGGCGTCGGTGCCGAGCGCGATCTTCAGGTGCGCGGCGATCGCCCGTTTGGCATTGGCCTTCTCGACCGCGGCCACATCTTTCATTTTTTGCAGGTAGATCGGCGGCAGATGGCCGTAGGTGGGTACCCAGTCGATCAGATAAGCGGTCGGCACGAAATAGGTCCCGTGCGCCTTCATTGCGGCGATGCCTGCGTCGTCCATGTAAGAGCCGTGTTCGATCGAATCGACGCCGGCTTCGGTCGCCCAGAGTATCCCTTGCGCGCCGTGCGCATGCGCGGCGACTTTGCGGCCCAGGCGATGGGCGTCGGCGACGATCGCGGCGAGTTCCTCGCGCGTATATTGCGATGCCTGAGGATCGTCGCCCTTCGAGAGCACGCCGCCGGTCGCGCAGATCTTGACGACGTCGGCGCCGTACTTGATGACTTCACGTACCTTGTGCTGCACGCCGGCGATGCCGTCGGCGACGCCGTCGCTTTGTACGTGGTATTCGCTGGGCAGCAGGTTCTCGTCGCAATGTCCGCCCGTGATGCCGATTGCCGGGCCGCTGACCTGCATGTGCGGGCCTGCGATCAGACCCTCGTTGATCGCGTCGCGCAGATCGACATCGGCGAAGCCCGTCGCGCCGACGTTGCGCACCGACGTGAAGCCCGCCTCGAGCGTGATCTTCGCGTTGTGCGCGCCGATCAAAGCGCTCTTGGCGATCGAGGTGTCGAGTTCATGATAGGGATCGAAATTCGTGTCCATGGTCAGATGGGTATGCACGTCGATCAGGCCCGGCAGCACGGTCAGGCCGCGCAGGTCGATCTCGCGATCGCCGGGGCCCGCGGGTGTCGCGCCGGTCGCGGCGATGCCGGTGACAAACTCGCCGGCGACGATGATGGTTTGATCGGCTTTTTCCACACCCGTGCGCACGTCGAGCACGTGGCCGGCGCGTATCAGCGTGCGGGCCGTCGGCGCGGCTGCGGGTGCCGGGTCGGCCGCGTGGGCGGGCAGGGCGGCGAGGGAGCCTGCGCAGGCCCACAGGATCGACAGACAAGCTAAGACGAGCGGCTGAGCCGGTGAGCTGGCTTTCACGGGAGGTCCCTTTTGATGTGCATCTCTTGGTGATTGAATGGGCGGCGGTGGCGGAGTCTCGCACAGGAGTGAGCTCAATTGACATCCTCTGATGCGTCGACGCCTCGCGCGGGTGCGCCCGGGGCGGAGTTCGCGATCGACGCGGCGCTCGTGCATCGCTTGCTCTGCGAACAGCATCCGGACCTCGCAGGACTGCCGCTGCGAGCGGCCGGGGGCGGTTGGGACAATGAGATGTTCCGGCTCGGTGATGCGCTCGCCGTGCGTCTGCCGCGCCGCGCGGCGGCGGCACCCTTGCTCGCCAAGGAGCAGCGCTGGTTGCCGGAACTCGCGCCGCGCCTGCCGATCGCGATTCCGGTCGCAATACGCATCGGCCAGCCGGCGCCGGCGTTTCCCTGGACTTGGAGCATCGTGCCCTGGTTGCCCGGCGTGCCCGCGGACCTCGTTGCGAGCGACGACCTGGCGCCGACGACTTTCGGCGATTTCTTGCGCGACCTGCATCAGCCTGCACCGGCGGCTGCGCCCCGCAATCCGGTGCGCGGCTGCGCGCTCGCAACGCGTGCGCCGATCGTCGAGGCACGGCTCGAGCGTCTGCGCGGCGCGTGCGCTCTTGATTGGCCGGCACTGCGCGCGCTGTGGCAGGCGGCCACCGTTGCTCCCATCGATACGCCGACGACGTGGCTGCACGGTGACTTGCATCCACGCAATCTCCTCGTGACCGGCTCCCGCTGGAGCGCCGTCGTCGATTGGGGCGATTTGGGCGCCGGGGATGCCGCGACCGATCTCGCCGCGCTCTGGATGTTGTGGCCGCTGCCAAGCCAACGTTCGGCGGCGCTGGCAGCCTACGGATCGGTGTCCGCGGCGACGCTGCATCGGGCGCGCGGCTGGGCACTGCTGTTCGCGACGCTGATGCTCGAAGCCGGATTGGCCGGAGACGGCCGCTTTGCCGCGATCGGCGCGTGGACTTGCGAGCGTTTGCTGGCCGCGTGAGCCCCGGCCCGAGTGTGCCAGCGGCCGTTGTGCTGGGTATGTGTGCGACGGTGCTCCGGACAGTCCTCTTGTGTTGCAGAGAAGCGACACAGAAAAGCCGGCGAGGAAGAAATTCGTGCGACCGCGGTCCGGACTTCTCAGGTCGGCACGGCTCCGGTACGTTAAATTTTGGTGCGCTGGGTGATTCGAAGCGCCTCAATTTGAGCCAAACGCCGACAGCAGTCGCGCGAAGCGTGGAGCTTTTCCGCGGTACCGATGGCGCGACGACCC
>Ga0209208_10006848_pt1 | contig 15650 bp, 10 predicted proteins | sample S1TSphfallax_3_FD_187694 | JGI IMG/M metagenome (GOLD analysis project Ga0209208, IMG submission 187694) | Host-associated microbial communities from peat moss isolated from Minnesota, USA - S1T2_Fd - Sphagnum fallax MG (SPAdes) (version 2) | ecosystem: Host-associated > Plants > Peat moss >...
GATATTTTCAATTTAAATTCAAAAAGGCTTTTTGATCTAAAAATTGATATTTGAATTCTAAATTAATATTTTCGAATCCAAAAATTAATATTTCAATTCAGAAAATTATTAATTGATTATAAAAATGAACATTTTAGTTTTGAATATATTATTTGAATCTAAAATTTGACATTTCAATTCTAAAAGTTGTTATTTAACTTCAAAAAACTTATTTGATCTAAAAATTGATATTTGAATTCTGCATTACTATTTTGGAATCTTATATTTATATTTTAATTCAAAAAATTATTGATTGAGTTTTAAGGGTTTTTTCTACTAATGTTATCCCTATAAATCATTTTTATAAATAATTATAAATGATTATTTTTATTAAATCTAAGTTACACTAAACAATTATTGTTATAACATAAATTTGTATATTGTCTAATTTATATTTTTATATTAGAAGAAATTAATTAATGTAATTGATGTGACATTACTTTAAAATCATTGCATTTGCTTCAGATAAGAATTAATTATTATGTGCATAATTATTTTCTAATTAAACGTAATTATTCACGCTCTATAATTTATAATTTCAAACCTGAATTAAAAATTTGGAAAATTTATAGTGTAGTTAAAATAATTATTTTACTGATTTTATTTTCACGAATTATTATATAATAATAATATTATTAAAAAATTTGTGATTCATCATCTATGATAAATATTTTATAGTAATTTTACAGTAATTATGAAAATTAATGTTATGTTTAACAAATTATTGTATTTATAGTTAATAATTACCAAGAGAAAAAAATTACTTGACCTATAATGATTCTTACAAAAATAAATGTAATTATACAATAAGTAATGTAATTAGTTGAATAATAATTTTTAAAAAATTCGTGTAAGAATTTACTTTATAATGACAATTGTTAATTCATAACTTATAATTTTAACAAAAATATTTTAATCTTTTAATCTTTAAATTAGAGTCATTAAATTAGTTTTACATTAATTATGTTATATATAATTCAATCAGATTCTAAAAAATAATAAAATATTTTAAAATATTTTAATTATTTAATTATTTATGAGTTATGTATTAATAACTTGTGAGTAATTAGATAGTTAGTTTGTTAAATATTAAGAAATTATTGCTTAATTAAGTAATTGATAATGAATATTGAATATTTGTAGTGTATACTTTATAATTTAAATATATGTAAATTTAATCATTATTAATTAAATGATTATTTAATTATCTAGTATTTGAATTGTTTATAATTCTAAAAACTAAGAAAGTAAGGCATGAAAAAAGTTTTGAAATTACAACTTAGTTTGTGAAGAAGTTGCAACTTCAAAACTTATCCCATATTGTTTGTTTTTCATTCCCAATTTGAACACTATATAAACAAAAGGGTGTGGTCATCCAATTCCACATTAAAAAAATTGTGCACATGGGATGAGCCAATCAAAAGGCTCGACCCAAAACAAAAAAACAAATTATGCACATTTAAAAAGTACTAACCTTCCCAACCTATTTATCTACCTAGCTAGGTAGGTATCTAGTTTGACCTACCTACCTAGGTTGACCTATGTACCTACCTACCTAAATACCTACCTATATGAATTATATATAAATTCACTACATCCCTGACGGAGCTCGGGTCCATCACAGACCGGGCCCAGCGCTAATCGGAGGGCGGAATTTCCTGTTCCCAGTCTGTGGGCAAAACTATTGGAGGAAATTAGGTTAGGACATTTTAACGCGGAACGATGACCTGGGATAGCCGACGTCAAGAACGGGGTGCCGGGCCGGGTCCGGTCCGGACTGTGTGTGACGGAGCTCGGCAACTTTTGCTCCAGAGAACACCCACTGAGGGAAGTTATCAGCAGTCACTTTTCAGAGAGTTTTTCTTCATCTATAATGTTTGTCTGTCTGTCTGTCTAACAGGCAGGGCAGGGCGGCCATGCAAAAAGATCTGGGAAATTTTAGGCTATGGTTTTCAAAACATGGTTTTCAGGACTTGGGATCTCAACTTTGGGGCCTGGGAAATTTCACGATATGATTTTCAAGACATGGTTTTCCGGACTTGGGATCTTAACTTTGGGGCCTGGATTTTCACACTTGCGGTTTCCAAGACCGAAACCTGAAAACTTTTCGGACGTGATTTTCAGGATGTGGGATCTCAATTTTGGGACCTGGATTTCACACAGGGGGCTTCACAGTGGCCTTTGGCCATGGGCACCCACTAGTATGAATAAGTATGTAACCTAGGAAAGTAGAACCTACCTACCTTTTTTTTTACTTAAGTAGGTAGGTTGGTATGTAGCCTAGGTTTGTAGGCACCTATTTATGTACCTACCTAGGTACCTACCAATTTAATATTTTTATTTTTATTTTTAAATTAATGCCACGTGGCATACTCACATTGGGCCACATGTCATAATATAATATCATCAAAGTATTTGAATTGAATGTCCTAGATTATTTCAAAATAATAATAATAATAATAATTTAAATAATCAAATATTAAGACACGTGGCAGCACATCATTTGCCCTTAATTGTGACCAAAATAGTTGCATCTTAGTCGCATGTGACAATACGTATACAATGAAGTCAAAGGATGAAATGTATTTGTTGACTTTTTTTTCATACAATACCCTTTGTCATTTGCGACTAATTAATCACATGCGACTTGTCTTAGACGACTAAAGGGATTTTAGTTACAAAATGTCTCTTGCGACTAAAATTTAGTTGCAAAGACTAATCGAAAATACATGTTTTTCTTCTAGTGTTTGGCACTTTCAAGAATTCAAACAAGGACTACATTTGCTCATATTCAATCATGGGTCTACCTTGGGAAAGTAGGTGGAAAATGAATGCAAATTGTAGTATTTTTTTTTTCCTTTCACCAAAACCCCCTTAGCAACTTGCTACCAAATAGAATCCTTGCCTCTTTGCACATACAACTTTTCATTAAACACATGCTAATTTGTCTTCCAAAAAAAAATCTCAACTGCCACATTCGTTAATGCAATTGTGGCCTTCTTTTGACCAACATGTTCCCATAACAAATCCAACTTAGGCATAAGGAATTTATCTTGCCCTTTAATGACGGTGCACACTTTGCATTTAACCTATGTGACCTTCCCATCAACACCCATGATAAACTCTACCCAAGGCAACTTTGCAACCCGTGAGTCTTGGAAACAATAATTGATCTCATACATTTATTTTATCTTTTTACTATTTGCCAATTTGTCATTACTTGGACTAGATCAACAACTAGAACAACAAATTAAACATTTTGGCTAAAATTTGCAACAACAAAAGGATCGACATGAACACGATCAAAGAAAAAACTTTATGTTTGAAGTTTTTAGGCATAGCTAAAAGTGGTGCCATGGCAAATACAACAGCAAAAGTAGAAATTAAAATTTCTCACCTCAAATCAAAAACCCTAAACATCCAAGTGTTAGTGACTAAACAATGAAAATTAAACACTCAATTTTGGTAATGAGCACTAAGCATTAGAATCAAATAATGACCATTAAGCTACACTAAACATTGGTAGTGACCTTTAAGCACTAACATTAAGCAATGGCAACAACCATTAAACATCATTATAAGAACTATTAGTTACAAATGACATTTGCAACTAAAATGACTCGTAGATGAATTGGACAAGTTGCATAAAACCTTAATTGCAAATGATGATGTCTTGATGATGTCATCACATAGACAATGGATGAAATATGTATTTGAATTGATTGTATTTTTCATTTTGTTGATCATATAACACATGCAACTATCATGCAACTAGTGACCAATTTATAATGACCAATGTCATGTTGCCACATGGCTTATTAAAAGAATATTAAATAGATCAAAATTTATTACCAAACTTTTATTTCAACCATTTATTTTTTAAGGTCTTTGATTCATACACATGGACAAATAGTTTTGTGCCACATGGCAACATTTATGATTTTTGAAACATTTAAAATAAAAATAGGTGGGTAGGTGAGGAAATCTAAAATAGGTAGGTAAGTAGGTAGGTAGGTAAGTAGGTAAGTAGGAAGGTCGGTAGGTAAGTTTTACGACATTTTTTAATTTGTTTTGGATTTAACCAAATTAGGGTTAAGCTTCTTCAATTGGCTCATCCCATTTGGCAAATCTTGTGTATTTTAATGATTACAATGCATATACTTATATAGTTAACACACTTGAAAGGGAAACCAAACAATATGGGACAAAAAATCTAGTTGCAATTTAATGGCAAATAGTTTGCAACTAGGTTGTGACTAGATTTTTTATCCCATGCAATTTCGTTTCCCCTTCAATTGCGTTAATTCCATGAGTAAATAACTCACTCATGGACTCAGTAGATAATTCATTAATTAACTAATTAAATTAATAAATAGTCCATCAATAATTAATATTTGTAAATTATTAATACAAATGATCAAATACTAATTAATAGCTACTAAATTAATAATAAAATATTAAAATGAAATAAATAAATAGTTCATTAATAAGCAACTAATTGATTAATTATTATTATTTTAGTTAATTAATTTCTTAAATTTGACAATCATAATTTACTTGTTATTTATTATTCGATTTATATCAAATGGATAATTAGTTAATATTAACAAGTTAAAATTTTAATGATATATATTTTTGAATTAATTAATAGAGTAGCTAGTTAGTTTTCATTTAATTAATGAATAAATGTTAATAATTATTTTTAGGTTATTAAATAATATTTAATTTTAATGATTAATTAATCAATTAATATTTTTAAAATTTTATCAATAGAAATTAACTTTAATGACTAAATGATTAATATTTTATTATAGCTATAAAATAATAATAATTGAATATTAAATTTTAACTTGTTATTGATTGATTAATATTAAATGAATAATTTACTGATATTAATGTTTTTGGATTTGACTAAAATTTAATTTCATAGTAAATATTAAATATCAAATATTAATTAAATAATTATTCAATATTAATTAATTGCATCATAATTATTGATAAGAAAAAATACATAAACTTAAATCATTTTTAACACCTTAAATATACCTTTAATGTACTTTTCACAAAAAATTACATCAAACCCTACAAATATGTTGATAATCTTCATAATAAATATTTACTGTAATATATAAATAGATTTTTTAATTGTTCAACCATAAATATGTGGATTTATCATCCCCATAATACACATTCTACATGCAACTACTTGGGCATGGGGGCTTATTCATGGATGAATATAATCTTATGAGCATTCACATTGGAAGATGAAGCAAATAATAGTTGCACATTAGTCGCAAATCTTCCCAAATTTGGTGAAGTTGGTAAGTAATTGCAAAAGTAGTCATAAACAACATATAGTATCGTAACCCTAGCCTTGGGCTTGCGACCAAGGCAAAGGGGTTACAAGGTTGCGGGCCAAGAGGAAGCCCAAGAGTCACATCACATATTCCTGAGAGTGTAAGAAAGTGTGAGGGAATGAACCTTCACACTCCCAAGGCAACTCCCACTTTGGGTGATACAGTCCCGGTGGACTCCCGAAATTTCAGAGAGCGATTTCAGAAGTCAAAACTCAATGGCTTGTGGCATTCTTTATATCATTAGAAATCTCTTGAAACGTAGATATCTTAAATGGGCTCGCATTGCTCATTTGAACATTTGAAACACAAGTTATGGCCAAAAGAAGGGCCGAAAGTCAAATTATCAATTTGACTCCCGACCAGAAAAAATTGGGAATCGACCCAATTTACTTAGCTACAAACGACATGCGACATACAGTTGGAAAGCTCTCAACAAGAGCTACAACTTTGCTTTAGACCACACCTCGATCCGAGGTTTTCTCGCAAAGTTATGGGGCTCCAAAGTCCCAGCTGGCGCGATTTTGGGACTCCCACTTGGGAGTCCCGGGAGAAAAAAACAATTTGGATGTGGGCCCCATGGAGAGGTGCAGAGTATACTATAAAGGGGAAGGTGGTGGCTTCCCCCAAGTCTGGGCCGTGGTGAGTTTTGTGTGTCCATGTTGCTCGTGGCTCGTCCTAACACCAAAGGTGCTCCAACTATGCACTAACCACCTTGTGTGGGTTGTGTGCAGGCCCGTGTGAGTGAATGAAGCTTGTCAACTCTTCCTAATCCCATCGCGGAACTCCAACACGCCCCTCTACCCCTCAAAGTGTTGTGAACTAAAGAACGTGCCCCGACTCTTTGCCTTTCCGTTGTCTTGTACTTGGACTCACTTTTGAGTCCTTCAAGGAGTTGGGAGTGCGTCATATAATCGCATGCAGTTGCAAATAAGAGATTTTCATATCCCCACATTTTTTCTAGTGCATTGTTAACCACCACTAAACTATTACTAAGCATTGGCAACAACCATAAAACATTGGTAGCAACCACTAAACATTGGGAACAACCATTAAACAACCACTTAACATTGGCAACAAACCATTAAACCACTAAGCATCAGCATTAACCACTAAGCATCGACAACAACTAAACATTGACAATTCAACAACTAAGCAATTAAACATTGACAACAACCATTAAACATTGATAGCAACCACAAAACATCGCTAAGCATCAGCAACAACCACTAAGCATCGGCATAAACCATTAAACATCAACAGCAACCAATGTGTCAACAACCACTAAGCATTGGGAGCATTGAACAACCATTGGATTCAATGAGCAGTGGGTTGGTCAGAAGTGCAACATGCTTACTACATGTCTTTAATCGAAATCAGAATTGGTTTATATACATATAATCATTCAAACCCGTCAATTTCCAAATTTGAATCTTCAATGTTCACAACCTCGATCTTTGAATTTGAAACCATGGCTACAACAAAATTGATATTGATGTTATTGTACCTACATGCTATTACCAAGCTTGAAAGAAAGTACAAAATCCAAGAATGCATATTGCACACAACTTACAAGTTGTTTGAGGCTTGTTGCTTGTTGCATAGTGCCACAACCTATTCCATTTCACAAACGATCTAATTCTTACAATGTACAAAAAGGAACATTGAGCATTGAAGAACTTAGGATCTACTAAACTTCAAAGTTCAAAGCAACATATGCAATGTGCACATTGCCATAGTGCCACAATCCATTGGTGTGTCAGTGACTGAGTGATTACATCAGACTTGAGTGCATAGTAGTAGCTTCCTAGCGATGGCATGTAGGAGACTATAAACGGAGTTGACGAACCAATTATGCACATCGGAGATGTTGACAATTTCTCGATTGGACATGGAGGTGAGAAGATGTGGCAAAAGTAATGATAGAAATGAAAAAAAAAACCGGCTCCATCCTAACAAAAGTAGAATCTAGCAAACCCTAACCCTCTTGAGGAGTGAACATACACATGGCAAGTAGAGGCCACACAATGGCGACAAGTGTCTTTTTTTCATGGGTGGTGATGTGAATTTCTTCCGCAATTTCTGAGAAATTTGAGGAATTATTTCAAATTTTCAACTTTTTTTCAAGCTTAGGGGTTGCAGGGTTCACACAGGTAGGATTTGGCTAAAATTCGCCATTAAAGGAAACGCTGGACAGAATGGTGTTGGTAGGCTGTCACCTTTTGGCAGCTCTCATACTGCACCTTCCCCACATTGATGTAAAAAAAGGAACCTGCTTGTCAACACGGTCATGCAATGAAAGGGTGGGAGGAGGACCCAGTTTAGACCTAAAAAGGTGCTCAAAGATTGTGCTATTCAGCTGGGTAGCTTGTTATTCCAAACATTTCAGGTTTCAGTACCTTTAGATCTTCAAGGAAAGGATCAATATGGCTCTATCGTCAACAGCTTTCTTTCCTCCTCACCTTATGTTCTTCATTTTGACAGTCAGTGTACCTTCTTTAGATGTTTCTCATCATACCAATACTGAAGCACCTTGAGCAAATTGTGCTTTGTTGTCAGCTCTGCTTGAGAGCGTGGAAGCACAATTCATATACCCATTTTGATCAATTGTAATCCAGATAAGGAATGAAGCATTGTACCATAGAATTGTAATGCCAAAAATACATTTCTCTGTCAAGAATATATTGTTATAGTCATTCAACCACTTACAAAATCTGTGATTGCTTAACACTCTGGACAGTGGGCAACATGAAGATTTGTGGAAATAAATGTCCAAAGCTTCACTGAATGTGCCTTCCAGTTTTACATAAATAAAGACCATATTATACATACTGCACAAGAAAAAAACTTGATCTTGATGTCATGAACAAGTTTCAAGACTTACATCCTTCTATCATGTCTCATGCAAGTTCTCATCAGAACGAAGTATTCATTCATGGGATGCTTTCTCTTTAGGAATATGCACCGCTAGAAGAAGATTGTCAAACTGACCTCAAAATCTTGACAATCTTTTGAGGTCAGTAAGAATGTCGGCATAATTGTTAAATTAATGTTTAGAGGTCAGTAAGAAGATTGACAAACTTTCTGACCCTAAACCTTTAAGATGTTGCCATTGAAATATTTGCCGTTCATGCTCAGCGAGAGCTGCATTTGGCAACAGATGAACTGGGGGACATGTTAGGAAAACTTGATGCAATTTGCCTGACGATTCTGCTGGGTTGACCGTGGACGGTAATTCTGCACAGAATGCAGTTGGCAGTATAAATGTCGGGTTACCAGAGCAGAATTAACAGGAAAGTAGAAGACAACAACACTTAGAATTAGCTCGTCACCCCCTGCCAACGGGAACTCAACAACGAAAATGAACAGAGCAAATGAGATTCAAACATCTACGGATACTTGAAGCTTCCAAATCGATTGAACTGGGAATCAGGAATTGGGAATTCAAGGGCAATTGGGGACTCTATTGCAGTGAAAAAGCAGAGAAGTTGGCTTTCACAGATACTTGAAGACAGGGAATAACTGCTCGCTTGCGCATTTACTGTGAACTACAGAAAGCTGATTGGTCATACACGGGCGGACAAGAAGTTTTGCAGACCAAGGCAAGCACAGTAGCTTGTCCAACACGCTCCCCTGCGAGGGACCAATTCTCCATGGACAACATTTGCCGCAGCAACTGCATGTTTCGCACAAATCAGCCTTCCACCAACTTAGCGTCCAAAAATTTGACCCTAGAGAAATTTCCCTTAACCTTCCATGTATCCGTCGTAGAAAAGACTAAGGGATTTTATGCGTACTTCTGGGTTCTATCCAGCATAAACCACTGGCCAATTTTTTGTGGGAATCAGCAGTACGTTTTGAAATGCCCACCGTGAGCAGACAAAAATATCTGTGTAGTAATGGGCCGTCCGATTATACTACAAATTTCCAGGGGATGCTTTACACTTGTAGATAGGTGTAAGATCCCATCCACTCATGAGGAGTGTACCATCTGTCCCACTCATGAGTTTGTAGGTGCAAGATACTAACCTGATTTAATGTACTCCCTGTGCTACACCTGAGGCTCATGTTCTACATATGTTTAGGTTCATGGTAAACTTCGCCTTGTGCTCTACCATAGGTAAATCCCCAAGGGCACTATGGGACATTCCCAACATGTAAGGCCAGACTCAACTATTTGTTTCATCCTAGGTCCCTTATTTTGAGATTGTGTCCAACCCAAGTTTTTAGCACAAGAAAAGCACTCCAAGAAATATCTTAGTGTATTTAGAGGGCACATTTATCATTGCCATTATTTCTTGTGGGCCCTCCCATATACAAGCATAAGTGAAAACAAATTTCTAGCAAATCCTTATGTCAGGTAAATCCCTCAAACGAAGGAATTACTAAATTGCCAGACCCTTTTTGGCTCCTGTCTCCAAGGACCCTTATTTTAGGAAAGCCCTTGAATGAGGGAATTCTTGAGGGGGGCCTTACTCTAGTAAAGCCCCCCATATGAGGGAATTCTCAATCAAACTGAAAATATGTGGACTAGGTAACCAGTGAGAGTAGCCAGGTTACTGCATATAAGATATTCTGTGTGCAGCAACTGGGCTGCTCGAGTCTGTTACTGGACATAACTGGTTGTTGCTGGTGCCAAGTGCATAGATGCAAGCTTAGATATAAATTAGTGCCAATTGCTTGTATTGTCTAGGTTTGTTGGTCGTTGTGGGTGATGAGTATTAACTAATTGCTAGCATGAAAGGAGTGTGGAGATGAGGTTATGAGGTCAGCCAATCAGGTGCTAGGGCACTCATTTTGTTTATGGCTTGGAACTCAAGTCCTCTCAGCCAATGGGAGTGCAAGGTGCCCATCAGCAACCTGTAATTCAGAAAACCATAATTCCCTCTAAGTATGGAGAAGGGAAATTCTGCTTAATGCAGCAGTCAGCTAACACTAATAAGGGGGACGAGGTCTTGACAATACCTTTCACCTCATGTTCTAGGATATGTAAAGCCCATGGGTGAGGAGAAACATCAAAATCAGTGTGTTTTTTTCATTTGTGTGATGTGGCCTGGGTGACGATGATCCCACAATAGATTTAGCTTGAGTGGTGATGATCCCACAGAAGATTTATCTGTAATGGCAAAAAGATTTGAGGAAATTGTCAAAATAGTAGAAAATTGGCAGAAAAAGTGACCTAAACAGTAAAAAACTGACTGGATGCAACCTGATACCCTAAGCTTCATCTAAGAGCAGTGTCTGACAAATCGGAGATTAAGCGCCACTTTAGACATGAGTCCAAGGAACAGAGTCCAATGAAATTGAGCAGTCCTGTCGGTCAAGAGCTTTAAATTGGTTCTAAGGCCTTTAGACGAGAGTCCAGGACCAAGGCAAATCAAGTTGTGATTTAGTTTACATGGCATCATTTTGGAAGGAAATCCAATTAGGTATGGATTGAAAAAAAAAAGCTTCAAGGAGAGCTCATGGTTTGGAGAACCAAAGTGTAAGGTAGGGTTCAAGGTCACTCATTTCTTTGTTTTTGGCTCTTTTTCACTGTTTTTTTTACTCTTGTTCAAATTTTGTGAGAATGAAAGATGCTATGGAGTGAGGACATTGTTGAGAGTGCATCAATTCTTCCAATTTTGATCAATTTTAAAGTTGACATGATTGATTTTGTAATCTTCACAAGGTGGTTGCTAGAAGGAATTCATTTTCAGCTTTTCCAAGTGCACGAAATATAACTGAATAGGAAGGTGAGGCAGAAAGTGAAGAGGTTATTCACTACTATGCAACCACTTGTACAATCACTCGATGCATGGCAATAATAAAAACAAATGTCATCAATATTTTGTGCCGATGCTCATCCATCGTGTGCAGCAAGACTAAAAATGAATAAAAAAATCAGAAAACAGAAGAAACCATGAAAAAAAAAAAAAGAGAGAAAAGATCAAAGATTAACTTAATCCTCTCATGTGTTAAGCACACATTTTTTATGTTGGACAATTGAATTGAACCCCAAGCCTTTAGACACAATCATTGTACCTTTGAAAAAAATGTTTCTTTCAATGTGAAGGTCCAAGTCAAGGTTCAATTTGCTTCAAATTGGTCCCTGAGCTTTTAGTTCCTGGACCCTTGTCTAAAGTGGCCCTTAGTAAAGGGTGCTGCTGCAATTATTTTCCCACAGTCTGCCATTTGCAAGATTTTTTTTCACCTTGGCAGTCCCAGACACTTTTGAGTCCATGTTATACATGTTTTGGGCATCCTATGAAACCTTTGGTACATGCTACCTGGCATGTTCCGTGCCCCTTGGTACTTATAACATGGGAGTACATTAATACTGTGCTGTCCTCGGCAAGTTGATGCCCGCCATATATTCCATGTCTTTCATGCAATCAAACATCTCATTTTCACAAACCAGCAATTCCATGCTTCAAATATCTGCAAAAGCAAAGGTACTCTGGCTTTTAACTGTAATGGCGCCCAACTGACACTCAATTCCCCATTGGTGATCGTTGCTTGCTGCTCCCACTGTCTGTAGGTACTCTTTTGATATCAAGCTTCAACTGTCTTTGGATACTGTTTTGGTTAATGAAATCTGCTGCGTATGCGCGTTGCAGGGAGTGACGAGCCCCTGGGTGGTTCCTTCTACTTCGCCGCAGTACAGCTCTGTGAGATTAAAACATCGTAGAAATTGAAATCCAGTGTCAATTTTCCGGTTTTCTTCCCGTGCTTGCTTCTGCTTCTTGGTTGTTTGTTGGTCTGAGGTAGCGAGGCAGTTTGATCATCCGGATCAAGTGTCAATGGAGGCCAGTTCCGCAACTCATGATACAGGGGTCAGCCCGGAGGAGCTAAAGAAGACTCGATCATGCAAATGGTTCAGGCGCGGATCCAAATCTACGTCCGTTTCACCGGCACCGGCCTCCGGAGTTTCCCGAATTCAAGGAAAGGAGAAGGAGCGTACGCCGTCTGCCGCTCCAGTTCCTCTGTCAACCGTTCCATTGGTCGTCAATTACTTCCCAAGTGCCGTAATGTTGTCTCCTAGTTGATCTTTCATTTTTTGTGTGCAATGAGCAGTCCACAGCTTGTCTACTATTCTCAAGAGGGATTGCAAATGTCAGGAGGGACTTGCAGCATCCATCGAAGGCGTTGCAAAGTAATCATCATAGCTGAGTGTATTTCCTGTTAGAAAAAATTTGCCTGCAGAATCGTCCAGCAAAGATCAAGTTTTTTCCTAACTGCCTCAACAGCAACTTTTCATTACATTTGTTTCGTCTAGCTGTGCTCATATTCATCTCATAGGTCTAGCCCTAACAAACGGCCTCGCTGCGACATGGGTATGAACGGCAAAATCAAGAGCCAATGTATTAGTGTGAATCAATTGTTCAAGAAAAATATGTTTATCAGCACTGCACATTGATCAGCTCCATTTAGACAAAAATTTACCTGAAATTCAGTCAATGTAAGTTTTCGACATACATTCTGTTGGGCTAACTATCGCACTGTGTTCACTGAAGTCTCAATCAATTGTAGATTTTGCAAGTAGTTGAATGACTAAGTTATACATTGCTCATTAAAGTCTTGACGAAGAATTGCTCTTTTCACGTGATTCAATCGTACTATGGTCATGATTCCTTCCACGGGCTTGCCAGTGATTCAGTGCTTGTAAAAGTTGTAGATAGTTGAGGGGGTCCTTCTAGCGCTCTCAATTAAAGCTGCCAACAAAACATAATTTCCCCATGTTTCAATATTTTCATGATGAGAATAACATACTTTCCTTGTGAATTTAAAAGGCAGTAAAAGGCCCTTGAAAATTAACACCCAAGGCAGCCTTTCTTTTAGTGGCGGAATTTTGCCAAAAAGAGAGAAATTTTTAAATCGACTTTGGAGGATTTTAATTTAAATAATAAAATTCACATGATTTCTATATTTGGTTTAAAATGTGTAGCCAAAAATATAGAAGGATGGTCAAAGATTTGGAGCATATTTGGCTAAATCTTCCTAAGAATGACCGCCACTTTGGCTACAAACAAAAATTCCTTAACGAAACACTGAGATTCCAAAGTGTGAAGAAATGAAACCTATTAAAGACAAAGCCATGATAATTTCCTTGCAGAATTAGAGGGACTGAAACCTGAAAGGTGAGATTCAGCCTGAAATGTTTGAAAGCTAAAATACCAAGAGGAACTAGAAGAATTTTCTGCCAAATTCTCATCAGTTGTAGCTGATCAAGATATGGCACTCTTCTCCAGCCATTTTCATGTTTTAGACAGTGATTTGTTCTTTGATTTCAGCCTCAATGTCTCTACAAACTCTAATTCTGCTTGGCATGCATGGGTTTTAACTTCAGATCAACCAAACTAGCACGGTCTCTCAAACCCTCAATCTATCGTATTCAAGTGATAGCATCGTCACTTGTATGACAGATTTGAAATGTTAGAGAGAGAGAGAGAGAGAGAAAACTGCATGTGTAGCGGGGAAAGCACACCCCCTTATACTAAAATAAAATCGGAAAATATAAGAGAGGGGACATGCTCCAAGAGATGGAATGCTTTCTTACACTAAAAACATCGAGGTGGCACCCTTTGCACTCAGAGATGAATTCCTGCTCAAGCATGCTTTGCACACGAGGATTTCTACGAAGTGAAATGTGAGAGACTAGAAGGTTGCTAGATCTTTCGTTCAAACTATCCATTATAGCCTGCACATACACGACCCTTATCACATTGCATTCTTGCTTTTCTTGGTTACAGATGCATCCAGGGTGCATTAGGCGGCTAGAAAGATGACCATTGCTACACTCCATTTCAAAAGAGCCCTCGATCCAAAATTGCCACCTCACCTATATCACAAAATTGAAAAAATTAACATTGAATCCCAACCATACACGAAAGCTAGGTAAACTAATGTACAATTGAAGCTCCCCCACCCCACCCCCCCAAAGGTATTTTTGGCCTACCTATTACTATAAAAGGATGATGATGGATGAAGTTCCTGGAAAAGAATCTAGTTAAGTTATCAAGAATCAAAATGTTGCATTGGTGCAAAAATTAGAAATGCAAGTAAGAAGGTTACAACAAACTTCAACTGTTAAAATTATACTTTCCTTTCATATTTCATTAATTGCCAAATTTGGCTAAATCAGCTTATGGATGATTGCCACCTCACCTATATCGCAAAATTGAAAATTAGCATTGAATCCCAACCATACATGAAATATGAACATGATCAAATATGAGCAATACATAAATGTGTACCAAAGTGACATTTTACTCATAAAATTAAAATGGCATATCTTACACTCATGTTGTCATGTGGTTTCCATTGTTCTATCTATGAATGAAATTTGTCCATAAGCTGATTTGCAGACTTTTTACCCTTCAACTCCACTAATATTAATTTGGGGTACAACCTTTTCCATTTCCTTGTTTTATGATGCATTATCACGTAATAGAATGCACACTTAAATTCTTTAGATTATGTTCCCCTAGTTTGAGGGTTGTAGCATTGAGGCCGGTAGTCCAAGGGTGTAGGTCTGAAAATTAAAGGAGGCATGTGGGAGCAAGCCTTCCCATATACATAAAATTAAGGCCATAAAACACAAAGATGTGGGGGAACATAATCACAAGAATTTAAAACCCTATTGCAAAATAATGCATTATAAAACAACATAATGGAGAAGGTTGTACCCCAAATTAGTATTGGTGAACTTGAAGGATTAAAAGTCATAATAACCCATGCAGGGAAAATGGCTGAAAATCAACTTGGGTTTCAAGCCAATTTTCCGAGGGGGGACATTAGTAAAAAAACAATAAAACATATGTGAGTAAAAATATAGGGTGCAATATATTGGTTGTTGGGTAAAAAAAATGGTTCATAAGTTTAAAATGGGGTACATTTTATTCAAATAATTAATTTAATTACAATATAAGGTATGTAATAATTTGAAATTATGAATTATAATTAATATAGGGTGGTGTGAGCCGTACCGACACAACCTTGTGCGGTAGTCTCAATTTTTAAGAGTTACATCAGAGTTATTTGAGTGGGGTAAGGTTATTAAGGGCTTTTAGCGACTTCATAAGGAATGATGTATGTGCTTGGTGCGAAGGGAGTTTGTTTTCTTTTCTGGAATGCGTTATTGGTGGGTAAGGAGGTGGATTAGTTCTTTTCTTCAACAGAGGCTAATAACCATAGTTTTAGAAACTTTGTTGCGTAATTAGGGGTGACAAATTTCTAGAAGGTTGGGGGTAGAAGCAGGTACCAAGGTTGCGGGTT
>Ga0209208_10006849_pt1 | contig 15649 bp, 12 predicted proteins | sample S1TSphfallax_3_FD_187694 | JGI IMG/M metagenome (GOLD analysis project Ga0209208, IMG submission 187694) | Host-associated microbial communities from peat moss isolated from Minnesota, USA - S1T2_Fd - Sphagnum fallax MG (SPAdes) (version 2) | ecosystem: Host-associated > Plants > Peat moss >...
TGATTGTAAATGACATCTTCTAAGATTACTAAAGATTTCAACTACAGTAGAACCTCTATAATTTTATCACATAGGGACCAGCAGCCAATGATAAAGTTTGAAAGGTTATAAATTATGGGAGAGTTTGGAACTGTGAGGCGATGACGATGATGACGACAGCCAAGAGCTTCCAGTGGTCACATCGGGGGAGGCATCGGAGATGCTTTCCAAGCTCCAGCTCTTCTGAACACATCAAAAAAGACAGTTATTCTGCTTTTGTTGACTCGATTGTGAAGATTAATGACAGAGTATGCCATCTCCACCATAATAGTCTTAAACAGAGGCCTATCACTAGCTATTTCCACCATAACTGATCGAGAAATAAACGAATTATAAAATTATATAATTGTCGGGAAAGAGGAAAAGTGATAAGTTATAAGAATATAAATTTTTTGCCTAGTCCCATTGATGGACCGGGCCGGAGTGATAAAATTTAAGAGGTTATAAAATTTGGGGGGATCAGTTTATAGAGGTTCTACTGTAATGAAAATATTTTTTCTATCTCAATTTGGGATCTAACTAGCTTTAAGATTTGTTTAACATAGAAGCCAATTGTAGGAAACATGTTCTCATGCTTTCATGTTTTCCCACCACTACAATGGACTTCATGTCTTTAACATCCACTTGATAATGCTTGAAAATCAGAAGCCCTCTATTGATCAATTTTGTTGTTCACTTGTGCCAATTGTCATTTCAAAGATATCCAAATTGCTATCCTTTTTAACCCTTTTCGTCAACAACACCCCTTTCAAATTTTGGCAAGATCAACTCATTTTCTTAAAGTGAAATCAATTCATCTTTTTAGTCTTTGAGTTTAATCCATTCTTTTAACTAGGTAATCCAAATGTTGGTCAAAGTCCTTCAATCCAAGTCTTTCCTCTTGATCGCCAAGTTTGTTGCCATTGTCAGTTAATCCATCCGGATGTTTTCATGTTCTGTTTTTGTTTTTCACCTCATCTTGATGTTTGTAATTGATTTCATCCTTTCCTTGATCATCATATCCATCATTGTTTGCTTCTACTCTATTCATCCCTCCCTTGAACATCATATCCATCATTGTTTGCTATTGGTCTATTCATCTTTCCCTTAATCGTCATGTCCATTGTTGTCTATTGATGTTTTCTCCCTTTCTCCCCAAACTTTTTTCATTGTTAATTATTGTTGAATTGATGCAAGTGTGTTGGAACACACATTCGAACCTTAGCCCATTGTCTAGTTTTTTTATGTGTTTTACATGTCCAACCAAGTGTCATGCCCCTATAGCCAAGTGGATGTGCTCAATTCCATTTTGGAAATTGGTGTGTCCAAAAAACTTGCACATTGTTGTCTTTCAAGCTCTTTCTTAACTATCCTTTTAGCTTAAATCAATAATTGAGTAGCTTTTCTAACTTGCTTTTTTACCCTTTCCCTTCTTCTAATTTCCTTTATCTTCTTTGTTGCTACCTTCTCCACTACCTTTTGTTTCATGATTTGTAAATTTTTTTTTGAAGCCACAACATGACTTTGTGAATAATCAACTAATGGTTTCATACCATGTATTTGTTTTGAAAGTAGGTGTGGTAAGGATAGGAGACCAATGGCAATAGGGGTTTTTTAAATAGAAGTGTTGAAGGTGTGGTTTATGTCATAACATCTAACATGACATCATCATTTATATTCACCACCAAATTGGATGGTTCTACAACAAATTATGAGTTTTGGACTATAGGGTTTCTAGGCACAAATACATAATACTTAGGGATGTTTTGAGTTACGTTTTCAGCTTGAGAAGTTTCACATGTGGGTTCCAATGTTGTAGCTATATGTTGATCAATTTTGTTGTTGTTGAATGTTCTGCCGATTGGAGATCATCATCATCCTTTTCATCGGTCTCCCCATCATCCCCTCCTATTCTATCTACATTGAATAATGTGTACAAGCTACTAGGAGTAGTTTTCTCATCAATGGCCTTTGAGTCCAAAGGCCATATGCCTATAACTTTGAACCCTAATATTATACTTTTCTTCACCAATGCTTGATCCACCAGTGCTACCAAAGTAATTTTGTTTGGTTTCAAATAATTGTTGTTAACCATGGTTGCATCTTCTTTTTTCTTGAAAATAGTTTTGAAAGGCTTGAAGCAAACCACATTTAAAGGCTGGAAGGCATGTGATGTATGTGAAGGTAGAATGACCATGTCCAAGCCGAATTCTTTTGCTTGTTCAATTACCTCTAATGTCACATTAGACCCATGCTTGAGAAATCCCACCTAGTATTTACTTCTTGAAAAATGATAGCCATTCCTTGAAAAGAAAACTTGTCATCCAAGCTTTTGTTTGCGTAACCATACATGACCTTGCTTTACAAAGTTTAATGTAATTTTCACACAACCAATCTTTTCGGAAGATATAGAATCCTTGTAGGGCTTTCCTAGTTGCATTGACAACATAGTTAACAATCAACCATTCTCTGGACTTGGGTATAGTGTTATAAACTTGATGTGAACTTTACTTTGCCAAAACTTTTTCACCTAATTGTTTATTTGCCTAGATCGCAGTTTCATTTGAGTTCCAAATGTGTTTTGCATTGTAGTTATGTCTAGCCCATATGCCCTCAAAACCTCTATGAAAAACTTGAGACTACTTCCTTTGTGCTTGAGAACTCTGTCATGTTAAGAGAGTTTCTAAGTATGGTAAATTGCATGAAAAGTAATTCAAATTCATGTGAAGTTGTTGCTTATGTTCCTTGAGTTTTTGGTGGGAATACAGAGTGCTAGAAATTGGAGGAAAACCTTGGGGCTTTGTTACAAGTTGAGGTTTTGGCATTTATGGTTAAATGTGTGCTAATTATTGCAACCATGGACCCCTATCACCAAACACTTGTTACATACCAAACATAGGCATTTGGCAAAATTGTGCTAACTATCTCCCATAAGCAAACACAAAAGAATAATCTCCCCATCCTCACTTGTGGATTAATAAACATATTCATGTCGTTTTTGTGTTGATCAAATTACCCATCACCAAACTTAGTTTAATCCGCCCCAAACACAAAACCTCTGAGACTTTTCTTATTGTATTTGGAGGTAACTTATTGAAAATAAAATCAGAAAACGAAATGCACATGCTTTTTTTTTCCTTTTTTTAAACAAAAATTCCCATGATACTTGGAAAGTAACCATGGGTTACCCTCCACGTATCAAGGGGCAAAAAAAAAAATTTCTGTCAGTTTTTTACACTCGAGAACACCCTTGAAGCAAAGGAATTCCAAAAGTAAGTTCCCCTCAGCTTGCCCAATAACACCCTTGAAACAAGAGAGTTCTGAAAATAAGTGCCCCTCAGCTTCTTCAATAACACCCTCAAAGCAAGGGAGTTCTGAAAATAAGTGCCCCTCCTTTCTAGAGGGCTTCTTTTCTAGAGAAATTATTACTTGTATGGAGAAGAAAATTGCAACAATTGCACATACAATTGCACATAAACCATGTCAATGGCCAAAGGAAAAGCAAAGATCCCTCGCCTCCCACAACCACCATCAAATAAAACTAGTAGCTAGTTGTGCAATCCAGGCCTATGTGGCATCAAAAAGCAAGAAGATCTTTCTCTCTCTCTCTCTCTCTCTCTCTCTCTCCACCAAAACCTGGATTGTATTTTTATCATAACATTACATCTCGAATAGTCTAAATCCAAAAGGGGATTGAACAAGTTGTCACTATCTTCCAACTCCATTTATTCAATTATGAATCAATCTTGAAGAAGTGAATTGCAACCCAAACTAAAGGGGAAGAAGGATATACAAACAATTGAAAAGAAACTTCAAATAGGTTATAGAGTCACAAATATAGTAAGAACAACCACAACAATTAAAGGGCAATGAGGAGTATTGAAGAATGAATAGGAAATATGGAAGTGCATGCAAGATATAAATGAAAGAAAATGTTGTGGCACGAAGAGAATAATTACAACATGAGAAGCATGGACAATGAGCAAGTCAAAGAAGAACATGGAAGTGTGTGAGAGAAAAATAGAGGAAGGGGAGAAAAACATCCTCATCATTCCTATTGCAACAAGGTATTGAATGGTAGGTTTTAGGGTTTGGGGTTGAAGACCTCCATTCAATTTCTTTGTCCACTGCCTACTTGCCTGTACTCCTTGCACTCATTCTTAGTACTGTCTTCATGGGCTGTCAACATGCATGTGTGACATTTCATATGGATTAGGCACCAATTTTAGGTTACATAAAATTATCACTTCTGATGAGATTGAATGAAAGAATGAACGCGGTTCACCATGGATGGAGATGATCCATAGAGTACTGCAAATGTGGTGAACCAAGCAAGCCACTTCATACAATCCACAATTTTCAAGACCGTTCATCTCTGCTCAGCCTTGTCTGCAGATTTAATGACTTGGAACAAAAGGGTCTAATACTATAGCCTTGGAACCAAGTGTGCTACCAATATGACTGCAAAACACCGGAAGGCATAATGACTGCAAAAGCAAAGGTGTGGAACAGGTCCACCTCTTGGAACACAAGATTGCAAGAGAGCCCCCTATGAGATGCAATCCAAATTTATTGACACTGGGATATGAAGCTTCATTTCTTTGTCCTGTTATTCCACATGGGAATTCAGATGCCAAGAAAAAAAAGCTCGCCAGTTTCTTGGTCTTCTTGAAAGACCTGGCCCTTCAGTCTTCTGGAACTTCCAGGCTTGCGTCTGTTGGAACGCCCTTTTGGATGATTGCCCTGTTCGACTGAAACGCAACAACTCAATTTGTTTCCTGAGCCTTCAGCCCTTCTATTTACCCTCCCAGACAAAGCATCAACCCCACTATTTCCTAACCTTACACAACTTTCAAATTCACTAAGCCAATGTAACTCATAATCACCATCATTCCTAGAAACTGTGCAACATAATGCTTCCTTGCCTTGGGCATCGTCATTGCTGCCAACAGGACCAGCTTTGCAGCTGGAGGCATCTTTCACTGTGCTGGAATGACAATCATCCTCAGCTGATACTGAAGAAGAAATCTGGTTTGGGAGACCAAGAGCCTGGGAAAATATTCTACAAGCTGCTCTGCCTGGTTGCTCACTGCGCACTACCTTTGTCAGGGTTGGTTCAACACTCCTGTCGATCAAACAAGAGGAAGCAGTAAATCTCAAAAGCAATTATGCTGTAAAGTTTCTACCTCTGTTTCTGGAAATTTTGCTTGAAATTCCTTACCTATTTTTGCATGTTGGGTCAAAGAAAACATTCATGTTGTCTATAAATGGTACTCTTCTGCTGAGGTCAGAGATCAACAACACAGTAAACTTGGAGAAATGGAAGTAGAAACTGCTGGCTCATCAAAATGCATTTTCACACTACCCAAAATATCTCCACAAAAATTAAGAACTCACACTAGTCCAACTATCTGGAGTATTTAAAGAGGGAGAGAGAGAGAGATACCAAGAATCAGCTCCAATTGGAGAAAATGTATCAAAAGTACTGTCTGATGCTTCACAGAACTGCCAATCTTCTTCACCTTCAGATAAACAGTTGCTTACGTCACTACCCTTTCCATTGTCTATGACACCTCTAGCTTCAGCCTTTCTGTGACCAACCTGCCCAGAGGTGCTAGCTTCAGACACTGCTGGGTGTTGTTTGATGCTGCTTGCCTGCCGACTTGGCCCACGTGTAGAAGGGCTCAAGATTGGAAATCCCAATGCTTGAGTGAACATACGCTTGGCAGCTTTACCAGGTACCTGTGTCTCTATCTCTTTTGGTGTAGGAATTCCACTGTTTGTCTTCACATTGCAAGCACAAAGGAGTCAGACAAAGAAAGAGTGTACTTATGACATTACAGAGAAAATGCCACAATAATACTTACATGTCAGTTCCAGAAAAACCAGAACTAACATGACAAGAATGAGTGCAGTCATAACCATAGGAGTGTCACTCACAAGGTATCGGACCATCACCCTCAGTATGAATAGCAGCAACTAGCTGCCATAACTCCCTCCTGACTTCATCAACTCCCGCAGTAACTGTAGATAAGAATATAATGATCTACCCAAAACTTCAGGCAAAAAATTATACAAGTCCAGAGTTTAGGTCACAATTCCAGAAGCAACAGGAAGACTCCATCAAGATGTTGGCTATTACACAAAAGACAAAGCTACTAAAACATGTCATAGTATCATCATTCAGGAAAAAAGTTTCTGGCATTCCTCAAGTTCTCCAAGAGGTTGAGAACCTTCAATTTTAGATCTGGAGCCCTAAAAAATTGCAAGAATATGGACACTCTAAAACAATAAACAGGAAAAAATTGTCACATTAATTCACTCTCCCTCCTTGCAGAATAAGATACCAAATTGGACAAATGTGCCATGAGATATTCTGCCTGTTAAAAGAGAGACCTCTTGTTTTTGTGAAGGGCTGCAGCTCAGAAAACTTGATTTGCCTAGAGCATGAGCAATCATCCGACGAGCCACAACTGGCACAGGGCGGACCCTTTGCACCCCAGTCTGTTCCAGCTCTGGGCCAACTGAAGAATCTGCAAATATACGATCACGAGCTGCTTGATACGCTGCCTCTCTTTCTTCCAAGGTCAAGCCTGGATGCAGAGAAGACTGTTGACCCTTTTGCTCATCTGACATGTACAAGCAGTTGAATGGCACCTCAATATGGGAAGAGAAGAAAGAGAACTGGAGAATACTACTACAATAGCACAGACAATGGCATCTTTTTCTCTCAAGAGTCTTACAAGAGCAGCTTAATTCAAACCCTAGAGAAAAATAAAGATCCTCGCTCATTTGGATTCTCAAACAATTACCCTAATGTGCAGAGAATGGGAGGGGACAGTAGAAAAATTTGCAACCTTTTGCTTCCCACTACAGCTGGCCAACAATCTAGTTCCTATATACAATGCCAAGAAACAGAATTCAATTTCACACAGTTCCTTGGGGCTAGGAAACAGCATCTTCCCAAACCTTCCACAACTATATCAATTCAATCTATACCATGAAAAAAGCAGTCCAACATGGCTCCACATGTTGACAACATTTTGTCCAACTGAGAGGCCATTCAACTACATGGAATTTATACATTTGCAGTCTGTAAGGTACCTAAAACAATAACATTGAAGACAGACCTGATGTATCTACACTGCGTATCAGAAGCTGTGGACTTGAAGGCACATGGTGTGCCTCTCCATAGCAACCCACCAACACATCACTCACCAGCATGGTGGGTCTGAAGAAAACATGCAAGCAAGAATAGGTCAGATGCAAATACTAAAAAAGCCTTAGTGTGAGATCCTCCTACAGCAAGAAAATTCCTCAATCAAGAACAGAGGGACCTGCAAAAGCAAGCTTCTTACAACTAATAAATCCCTACAAACTCAAGATGAGTTGCTCTGGTATTTCAAATATCTTTCATAAGAATAGAGAAATCTCCATTCTCACGCTGAAGAAGAAACAGCAAGGTTAACACTTCCTCAGGAAGCCACAGAAAGAACCAAACAAGGGGAGACAAAAAACAAACAAAAAACGAAACACACACACCGGTATGAACAAAAGTGCCAGTCTCACACCTGTTCAGGGACCATCAACAGTAGTATGTATGATAGTGACTTAACTATCACAACTTCCCCACTGACTTCATCAGCTCCCTACGGTGGGTAAAGGCCAGTGACAAGCACCATCCTGCAAACTGAGTTTCTGTTGCAATTCCAGAAGCAACGGGAAGACTCAGCCATACTACTGGCTAGCAACAGACCCCACAACAAAGACCAGACAAAGAAACAAAGAAAGACAGAAAGGGAAAAGAACATGGAAAGAGTAAGAACAAGTGGGCTTACAGGAAGCTCCCCACTTACATGACCCAAAGCAAAATCATTCTGAAAATGCCAAAAGCGGAAATTCCAGGAATTTTTCTTTAAGAACCAACCCTCTAGTTCTCTTTAAAAGAACTTTTAAAGGGTAGCCTTTTGCCTTCAGAAAGACAATAAGACTGACCATCTGGAAGACAAAAAACTTTTTAAACCTACAAAGTCTCAAGAATCTGTAAAATTGACTATTGATAACCTCCAGCTTCGCAGTCATTGAGATATTGGAATGAGCATGAGGCATTCTAATCATTTCAATACCTGCATACTCTGGTTGATAGCGTTTGTCAAAAATGTCACAGGATAAACCTTGAGGACTCTGTCTCACAGTTAGATCCAAGAAATTACAAGAGAAGCCTTTAGACGTACAATTCAACTCACAAGAGGTTTTTGGGTATATGCCGCTACCAAACCAGAAATGTACATATCAATGTAACTGCAGAGAAAACTCCAGAAAGAGATGCAAGGTCACCAAAAACAATGTTGTGTCAGTTCCAGCCAAACCATAACAAACACAAAGAATGGGCATGGTCTTAACATTGTGAGTGTCACTCACAAAGTGTACGACCATCACCCTTGTCATGAATGGCAGTTGCTTGCTGCCCGTAACCCGATGGACTTCTGATCCTAGGTCTAGATAAGTGTATGACCATCTGCTCAAAACTTAGGGCAAACAATTACAAAAGGTCTGCATCATGAGATTCTGTCAAATTTCAGTTAGCAATGGGAAAACTCAGTCATGATATCAGCAGGCACTCAAGAGGCATAGTGAGAATACATACATGATTGAGTCTTTGGATCTTTCAATGACAAGATGCCGTTGGTCTCCTTCACCCACTGACTCATGCACCAATCTGCAGGTCGTCATCCAGTTCTTAAGGGGGGAAAAAAAAACCAAAGTAATCAACATACCTAAAATCCTACACTGTTTAGCAAATCCAGGCAGGGTACGGAACCAGGAGGGAATATAGCAATGGATGAGAATGAAAGTTTCCTAGACCTTGCATCAATATAAGCAGCGAAAAGCCTGACTTCCCTTCCACTTAGTTTCATCTTCCCATTCTGAGACCTGAGGTGGATCTCGAGAAGAGATACAAAGAACATGAAAAAGCCTGTGAATCATAAGCAGTTGCATTCCTTCAGCCCATGTAAGATATAGCAGTTAGAGAGACACACACACAAACACAAACACACCTGAAACAGTCAGCCAAGCGATGCAGAAGCATCCGCTCATAGGACAGCATAGGCTCCAATACCAGTGAAGGCTCCCCTCTGCACCATTGGAGAAGCCTGCCTTAGAATCCTCCATGGAATTGAACATGGATAGGGTTGACAAAGAAACTGGAATACATGTCTTCTCCCACCTTCTCTCAAGTTTTCACCTATGTATTTCCACATGCTCTACTCTCCATCATCAATTTCATCTCAGATGAACCAAAGAAACATCACAGCCTCTTATGGCTGAATCGAAGCTTCCCTGAATGTTGTCTCAGAGTTCTTTCACCAAATAAAAGTCCATATCAGATTGAAGCTCCTCCTTACAGCAGCAATAAAATCATCAAACTGAAACCACTGCCTCTCTAGAAGGCAAAAAAAAATTAAAATCAAATCATCCCTTCCACTCTCTAGTTTTGCCACAGAAAACCCCAGAAACTGGCACCTAGGTACTCATCAGACGGCTCTGCAGGAAACCCTAGAAATAAACAGGCACATACTCATAAGACGGCTCCAGAAACTCGAGGAAGAGTTCTTCAACAGAGAGCACCAAATGCTTGGTGTGTAAGTTATCTTTCACCAGCCATGCTAGTTCCTCCACCTACACCAACCAACCCCATCGCCACGACACTCTCTTCAAAACTCTTCCATCGGAGCATTAGCTTGCACCAAACAAACCAAAAAAAAAAAAAAAAACAACCAAATTGTTTTTTGAAAGAAAAGCCCAAATTCTCTGCTGCTACTAACTACGACATCGGCTACAAACCTCCATTGGAACGCCCATGGTCGATCCTCTGTCCAATCTCTGTTGTTGTTCTTGGAAATCTCCTCTGCCGCTCCCTTTCTCCCTCTCCGCAAGAAGGTTTTTCCCAAGCAGCTCCGCAAACCCTAAAAGCTCACCGCTTTGTTTGTAAGGCTACCGTAAGGATCAGGATTTCATTTTATTTTTTTCATTTTTTTATATAAAACCTTTGGCGATTATTTTTCCCCCGAAAATTAGCAAAATTAGTCGAATTTACACTAGACAGTCAAATTTACACTAGTCAGAAAAATAAAACAAAAATGCGAAATTTTTTGCCACATTTAGACTAGGATTTTAGGAAATTTGTTACCATTTAATGTTAAAGCATTCTTGGGATACTCACTAATGATGCTAAGTTAGAAAATACAAAAGAAATATTAGTTTGGAGTGATTTTTTTTTTAATGAACTTTTGCTATTTCGAAACTTAAGAAAACAAAACATTTGGATTTTATTTTAATTAATGTATCAATGTTTTCAGAAAAAAATTTGTAACTTTTATGAACTTAAAAATTGAAAGAAGAGGGGGGAAGAAAAGAGCAACACATAGGCTACATGAAAGATGATAGGTTCGAAGTCAAAATCATGCGAACCTTTATTTATAAACACACCATTTATTTGAAAAATGTACAAAGATATTTAAAACCAAAGGAGAATTTAAAGGACATCAAGTTAACACAAACCAGATGTCAAAAATTCCCCATCTCAACAATTGATTGTTTGGAATAAGTTGCTTCTAGTAATGGGGGTGTATTTTGAAAGGGTGGAACTTACGAAGAAGTTAGTTTATCATTTGCTTTAAGATCTTTTGAAACATAATTGAAATTCTTTTACAAAAAAGTAACCAAGGTAGAAAGGTGAAGGCCTTCTAGCTTTTGGAAGTTCCAATTGGCATTGGTATAATCATATAAGAAACTTCACCTTCTAGCTTTTGGAAGCTCCAATTGACATTGGTGTAATCATATAAGAACACATGAGATTGTTTGTGTAGACATCTAAATATTTCAATTACTAGAAGGAAGAATTGATTAGTGAGTTGTCAATTGTAATAACGTTTTTCTTTTATTTGAGTTGTGTTGGAAGTGAATTTGTTTTGAATTGTGCAATATCAAGGAAGTAAATTCATATGTGTTGGATGAGTTATGACAATGTCAGTTAGGGTACAAATTTCATCTTTCGTGAATATAATGTCGATTTTGTTGTGACGTGTAGTGTCGGAACGTATGGTGTCGTAAAGGTGTAAATCCATAGTAAACAAAAAGACTAAAATTAGTCAAAGATAAAAACTAATCAATCAAAAAAGATGTGCATGCGCACACACACACATATATATATTGCACAAGAGAGGTTAAAATGAAAATTTCATGTATTAGATTGTAAAGAAAGAAATTATAATGTATGTAAACGATAGTTATGTAATGGCCCGTATGAGTATTTATAAATCTTGTTTAATTATAGAAGTAACTCTTTGACTATGGAGGAGACTTTTCCTAACAAAGGAATTTTTTAAAAATCAAAAGAAGAAAAAAAGGATTGATTTTTTATATAATCACCAACAAGCTGAAACCCTAAGCACCTAATAGCATATAGTCACTTAAGAACATACATTAACCCTAAAAAGCATGATGGGCATGCTTGTAACTGACTGGCATGTATGAGGCCATGTATATGAACATGACAACTTGTTGATAGGAGGAATTGAATGAAACCAAGGGAAACACATGTAATTATTTTTGTTTAATGTGGAAATTAACATTTCGCACAATAGCAATAAAATTGTTTCAAACTATACCATGGGTCCCCATGTGTTCGTTGCCATGGGCACAATGTAAAAAGTGGAGATCCATAAGGTAAATGGGATGTGTGCACACACATAAAAGGAGGCTTATAATTGAAGGATGTGGTAATCCTAACCACATTGAAACTGATGTGAAAAAAACTAAAGAAAATAATCAAAAAGTTGGGAAGTCAATCAAACTATAAATTAAACATCCACCCCAAGGTTAAAACACAATAAAAATTGGGCACAATGGGTTTTAAGTATCATGTTAGAAAATATGTTAGAGATGGTATAATAATGTAAATGTTCCATGATGGAATCTTGAAATCGAATCATTTGTTATTCGATAAATTGTTTAAAAGAAGAAAAATACGCTTGTGTTGGGGTTAGTAAAAGATCGCAAGTTGCCTAAGGTGTTGCTTGAAAGAGAACCTATTATTATTGACTCACGTTAAAACTTTAAAAAGGACGAGACTTTGATTGACCATAAACTTAATAGTTAAGATTGAAGTTATAAAAACCTAACTCAAATAAACTAACGGGGTGATGGTGGTTATGGGTATGAGTTTGATGCTATAAAAAATAATTAAAAACAGGCCTTTTACAGGTTAAAGGTATTCAAAGATATTAAAAGACTTTGGTTGCAAAAGGCATTTAATCACTTTAAGGAGGGAGGAGTCAAAAAAAATCCTTTTGAGCTATTCTAGTTTGTTACAACTTTTGAGTAAATGAAAAATCATGATCTCTCTTTTGTGGCCACTGCCCACCACGACACACTTGCTCATTAAAAAACCAATCCAATTGGTGGAATCATGGTTTTGGAGTTAGGAAGCATGGTTTTGTTGGATCAAAATTCAGCTCCAATTCTTATGGGTGTATTAATGATGAATGCAAGAGATTTGGTAAGGCCAAGTGGTGAATTGAATGAATTGGTGGCCAGTTTTCTGTTGGATTCCAGTTCCCAAGTTAACCATGGTAGTTAGCTCAGCTGCTTTTTTTCTTAACTACCTACTTACTAACAACTCACAGGCAGGTTGTTAGTAAGTAGGTAGTAAAAACAGCCCTTCCCTATGTACAACCTAACTATTGGAGATGAGTAAAATTGTTCAGAAACCAGGTCTGAACAATTTTTCAACCTTTGAAAGAGTTGCAACTTGCAATCCCATCTCATGCTACACAAGCCACGATCTGTTTTTGGCAAGATTGCCAGGAAAACATATGGATTCGCAGGACTACCATCTTTTGCAGTTGACCAACCTGTGCAAACGACATCCCTCCATGAAACTTAACCATGGGAAAAACAACTTTTCACACTCTTTTGCAGCAGGAGATTTTTAAAAAAAAATTGATTCCAGGAGAGTAATGTGTGAACCTGCCCCAATCTTTTGAATTCTGGTATGCAAAACAGAAGATAAACATATTATCATTGAGCATAGAACACACAAAAATGGAAAGATCAGTTCAGGTGAGCACCAGAATGATGTGCAACACAACTAACTCCTATTGAGTACTCCTGAATGTAGGGTGTATACAATGAATTTAGGGACTAGGATTCTAATTTACAGAAAGAACTATGTTAAGCTCATTAGTATTTGGGGTTTTAGAGCTGATGATTCCTTGGCGACTGTATTCAACACCCTAAACCCCAGGGAGAAAGAACGTTGTGCAGTTCACATCTGAAATTATCCATAGCACTCACTCCAATTGCATCCAGTTCACATCTGAAAACCAGAAGCATCTCACTAGAGCTCAATTGAAAAACCAATAAATGGGAGCCAATTTTTTTTTTAGAAAAACGTGATTGAACGCATGACAATCTCAAGGAGGAAATGGAGAGAAGAATCTGACTGACCACAATCAAGGAAACAGAGCGTTCACATAACCCCAACCATCGTCAGGATGAGGACCAAACCAGAAACCAGAAACTAGGGTTCCACTTCTTTCGTAGCTGCCATCCAGTCTCCTCTCATCATCATCATCATCAGCAGCAGCACCAGCCTCCACCTCCTCCTCCACAAAGAAACCTCCGTGCTCGTTAAAAAGCTCTCCTGTTTTCCTCAATCCTCTTTGCTTGTTAGGTTCGGCCTTGATCATCATCATCATCTCATTGCTCCTCCGAAACCCTAGTCTTCCAAACCCAGAACTTGGATTTTCTCCATTCAAGAGTTGGGATTGCGACAACGTAGTAGTGAAGCTTCTGTATTCAACCCCGCCAACCAGTCGAGAATGCATCTTCCTGACGAGCACTAGTGTTACAATGCGTGAACACCATCTCCTCCCACAAGCCAAGGTTCCAATCCCAAGGAGGGGAGTTCCTTGCGATACGGACGGAGTTTTTATCGAAAAATGCGAACCTGATACCACCACTAGTACACTTGCTCCCATGTGAAAAAAAATCTGTGCAACGGGAAAGACCTGTAGCATGAAAGAAACATGCGAGAAACATTGGGGGATCTCCAAAATCTTGAAGACAGGTGAAGCTTACATTCATAACACGTTCTTGAGGGCTTGCAACTTAGGGTTAGGGTTACCAAGTTTCCATCTCTAGCCCACGCACATGAAGGAAGAAGCGCGGCCGATTGGCTCGCGAGAAGCAGATCTGCCCGCGATCTTCCACAAAACCTTGAAAGGCAGAAAATCTCGGCACCCGGCAGACGTCTGCCTGCCACTGTAGCTCCTCTTCCGGCCTGCCCAGGAACTGAGGCGCTCCGTTTAGCACTCTGCCCCAATCTCTCACACAGTTTAGAGCTTTGTGTGGCTTTAGCGTTGGGAACAAAAGGGAGTTGATGGGAAGTTGATGAGAACAAAAGGAATTTGATGGGTTACTGATGGGAACAAGAGGAATTTGATGGGAATTGTTTGGGAACTTGATGGGAACAAAATAATTTTGATGGGTTATTGATGGGAACAAGAGGAATTTGATGGGAATTGCTTAGGAACTCGATGGGAACAAACAGATTTTGATGGGTGATTGATGAGAACAAGAGGAATTTGATGGGAATTGTTTGGGAACTCGATAGGAACAAAAGGATTTTGATGGGTTATTGATGAGAAGAAGAGGAATTTGATGGGAATTGTTTGGGAACTTGATGGGAAATCAAGCCCCCACTCCTTCAAAAAGATAAGAAACATCCCTTGGGGGCATGTTGGTGCCACCCAATTGGCACTCCTCAAATGCTTTATCCTAAGGGTTTTTTTTTAGGAGAATTTTAAATTCACACCTTTTTTGGTCAAATTCACACCCTTTCTTCGCGCATTTCTTCGCATGTCCGATTATATGCAGATTAAATTTGAGTGTGTCTGCCCCACCCCCCTGGGGTTTAGGGTTTGTAGGAATTTGTAGGAATTGCCCCTGGTCAATAACAACCAAATGCGAATATCTGTGCATTGGCTTCCTGAATAAGCTGCTCCTTGGAACCCTTGCTCCTATGTATTCGCTTCACCCATGACTTCATATTGTGTGACATCCACACTGGCATGCCACCTTAAACATAGAACAATTTACCATCTGAAAGTTGAGAGTTTCAACAAAGACATCCTTATGACACCCTGCTTTTCTTGACTGTTGACAATCCTAATGCCACCATGAATAATCACAAATTTTGAATCTGATATTCCTGCCTTAATTCTACACATAGGTGAAGGGGGACAATTCTGCAGAATTTCTCTTTACTCAAACAAGTATGGAAGTTTGTGTGACAAGAAGAAACATGGATGATGTAATAGAACATATTGAGCCAAATAAAATCAGTGACGATTTCATGACGACATTGTATTGAATCCATGATTCATAGCTCATTCCACCACTGCACACATGCTAAATGTGACAGGCAAAACTCAAAGTCAGGTTGCTCAGATATGAGGGTCTACACTCTACATAAGTGACAATTGACAGAGGGGTTTCCTGGGATAGTTGCAGGGTTGCCTTCATCATCCCAAGAAGAAAATAAAAATCCTGTGTTCTCTTTACA
>Ga0209208_10006850_pt1 | contig 15647 bp, 20 predicted proteins | sample S1TSphfallax_3_FD_187694 | JGI IMG/M metagenome (GOLD analysis project Ga0209208, IMG submission 187694) | Host-associated microbial communities from peat moss isolated from Minnesota, USA - S1T2_Fd - Sphagnum fallax MG (SPAdes) (version 2) | ecosystem: Host-associated > Plants > Peat moss >...
TTGGCTGTACTGGGTGACAAAACTTCTACTATGATATTGGGAAATTTATGATTTTCTTGCCATACCGCCCAGCTTTTCCTTGGTCTGCGTTCAGTGTCTAGCACCACAAAAAAGTCAGGTCCGCGAGAATCTCGTGATTTTACTTGGCGAAGACTGTAATAGATAGTTAAGTTACCAGCAGCGAAGAAATCATTCCTGTCGTCCCAGAATAATTCTAAGCTGGTGAGGAGGAGAATAATTTGTTCTAAATGTAGGGCTGTTTCCAAAGGTGGTTCATCACTAAATATTTCGTCTTGTCTATGACTACACCAGATGTTCTGAGTGGTTTCCAAAGGTGTTTCATCACTAAATATTTCCTCTGTGGGTAAGTCTATATCTTCATATATGCTGATAGAGGGATTTGGTTCCTTGGCTATAGTCATATAACAGTTACCATATTTCAGCAGGGTTAATAAATTAATTTTAGTCTAAACCTGGGCGAGTCGGTTGGGTTTCGCTATAACTCAACCCAACAAACCCTATGGCTTTGGGAGAAATCAAGTTGGATATTTTCGATTCGATGTTATCTACTATGACTTCAGGGTAACTGAAACTTTAACCCATTTTTAAAGCACTCCTCAATACTTAGAGAAGTGCTGTATTTTTAAACTCTTAACTCTTTGACTAATTCTGCGTAGAGTAGGTTAATAGTTTTGCTCATTAATTTCCCTTGGATATGTTTGCCATTGAGCAGCGGTTTACCTTGAGCGTCAGTTAGAGATTTTAAGTAGTCCCTATAAGTAATTAAGCTGTTGGTGATTTCATTGGTAGGTAGTCTACCTGTTTCTATGCTGACGAGGACATATTGCCATAGCGCAATTCTGCAAAGGGACGAGCCGGCGTTTTTCTCTACAAGTTTGTCTCCGCTTTGCTCTAGATTTGTCCCCATTCCCATTCTTAACTTAAACATATCGCGTGAGCGATTTCGTCTAATCCGCTTTTCCTCGCCTGCTGAATACTTAATGATGTTTTTACCGTCAATTCTTTCCCGTTCTTGCTTTTTTACCTCTCTAATTTCATATTCAATAACTTCTTTACCTTCAACAGATAAAAAAGTTTGGAAAGGGTAAATTCTCGTCAGTAGTTTAGCTTTAGTTCTTGTACCAAAACCGAATTTAGTAAATATGAGCATGTATTTACTAAATTCACCACTGCAAAGGATTTTTTCTACTTGCTTCTCTAGCTTTGACTCATACAGCGAGATATCACAGAGCCAGTCGGCGTGAACTCTGGTGATTGAGTCGATCTCTATGCCATGTTTTTTGGCGATTGAATCGTTATATGTATTGTCAATCCTGGTTTTACCAGATTTGGTCATTTCTTGATTATGTTCAATAGACAACCATGCCCATAATGGGGCCGTTCCGGTTTTTTGGCTAGTTTCGCTTTTGGATAGGGCTTTTTCGGGGAACTCCCAGGATAGACGCTGGCGGGCGTAATTGATAATGGGGGACTGCACAGCATTTAGGTGTTCCAACTGCTGAACAACTTCCCTAAGTTCACCAATTAATTTGGGTTGTTCAATCAGGAAGTATTTTAAATTTATCTTCCCATCCTCTAGCCGGTGATCTGGGTCAAATGGATAAGATGCAAGTGCCAAAGCATCAGCGTGGTCACTTTTATTTGGGAGATTTTTGCTGGCTCGATGTCTCCTTAGTTCAGCATGTCCAACCCAGAGAATCTTGATTCTTAATGATTCTAGAATCTTTTCCCAGACACGGGAATAATGGACACCAGTTGGCTCAATCACAGCGTAGTCTGGCTTGATTTCTTCACACCAGGATATAAAATCCAATGTTAATTTTTTCTTGCCTTTATTGTCTGGAATTGCCCAAAAAACAGGGTATAATGTTGACAGCTTGTTTCTCGTTTTGTCCCAGTACCCTCTGATTCCACCCTTCGGATATTCGGTTAAAACATGACAAGTTATGGACGATTTAGAGACATCCAGACCTAATACTTTAAATTCAGTTGTCATGGTTCTGATAAATTGTAATTTGGTGTCATTCTGTGGTTAAAAACCCGAAATAATAGCGCACGAATCCACCAAACACCGCAATTCAGCAGCGCGATTCAGGGGTAAACGCATTCGGGATTTACAAGAAAGTAAGTAGCGCGTGAAGTCTTTACGCCGCAATTCAGCAGCGCGATTCTATATTAACGCCGCACTACTTTCTTGTAAGTTGCTGATCGGTTTGGACCCGATCCGCGACACTCTCAACGGTGAGAGTGTTTCGGCTGCTGGGTCTAGCAGCACTCGTCAGGCGGATTTAGTGGTGAACAATTATTGCGCTGAGATCAGAGCCTTCGTTTTTGAGATGATTCGATGTAATCTCATCTACTAGCTCCGGGTAGACTGTAATACGCCTGTGGCAATGATCGTAAATTTCAGCAAGCACGATAGTTGGAAGTAAATTCCTATCTTTTGCAATCTTTGCTACGGCGATTCCAATAGCAATAGAAAGCATTGCAAAGTCCACTTTTTTAACAGAGAATCTTTCTTCTTGGTTAGGTATCATCCTCTAAGTCCCCTGGTTCTTGTTGATTGAATTTTTCCTCTACCTCCTGGCAGATTTTAATAATATCCTCCATGTCCTCACCGATGAAACTTTCGCGTTCACCGCTGGACCAGACAACCACACCGGAGTCAGTGCTGTCAACTTCGATTTTGCGAATCAATGCTAAGTTAATCCATCCATCTGAAATTCTGCACATATGAGCGCTAGGTGAGCTAACAATAATCATCGGACCACCTCTTTACGGAATACACCGCGCTTTACCTGAATAGCTAGAGTTTCGATCAAGTCTTCTCGTTCATTTTGTGAAATCTTGATGTTCAGAGTTGTCGCTAACTCATACATATTAGTGGAGAGTCTAGGGGCGATTTCCTTGTGTCCTTGATAGTTCGCTAGAGACTCAATTAAGAACAACTTTTGGCGTTTGGTCAGCCCTTCTAAATTCTGACCATGCTGCTCCTTCAATTCATCGATTGAATAAGGGTAATGACCCGTATTATTCGTCATATCAAAACATACTCCTTTTCTCTTTCGATTAACAAGAGCGGCGATTCCTGACAGTAACTGCAGTGTCTGAAAATTCACCTGCTCATCTGACAATTGAGCTATTGTATTGGCGCATACCTGTCCCATTCGCTCTACTGCGCTCTCAACATCAATTCCTGTCTTCTCGTGCAGCAATTCCAGTGCCATGGCGGATGTAATTGTGCGAATAAGAAAGTAGCGCTTACTCATGAGAATATGAGTAGCGTCAAAGATAGAGTAAGGAAAGTCGAATTTGAGATATTTTGACTTTCCTGGTTGTGGTGTATTTTCCATGAGTGAAGTTGAAAATAGTTTTGGTTAATTGCGATCGCTTGTTTGGTAAGCCATCGTGTAAATTAAATCGGGACGCAGTTTTTGAAGAATATTTAAGTAGTCTTCAGCGTCCTGTCTTTTGCGAAATTCCCTAACAAGAATGGATCTGAAAGTGTAATCCTCAATCCGAAAAACGCCCCACGGTAGGGGTTTAACAGTAGTACCCATAAATAACTCCTGACTTTGGTTGACTTAAAAAAAAGTAGCTGCTGCTATGAACAGAGCTAGGAATGACATCGAAGTAAAGGAAAAAATAACCACATCGCCCCGCGCTAGACACTCGTAGTCATGGCGCGGGATTCGCCCCGGTTTAAATAGGTGTCCTCCAAGGTGGGAGGAGGGAGCGTGAATGTATGAATTTAGTTTTATTCATACTTAATTAGTATAGTATAAGGTATGAATGAAACTGTCAATGGTTTTATTCATAAATAACTATTTTGTTCATACAATAGAGAGGAGAGAGTGAAATGAGCAGGAAACAAGATGGCAAGACCGAACGAAATAAAAAACCCGATAAGAGCAACGTTTTGGATAGGAAAGGAGGATTGGGAAGAAATGGAGTCCATAGCGGTAGCGATGGGATTGGACAGGTCGAAACTAATAAGGAAAATAGCGAGGCGGGAAATTCCACTGGGAGAATTGCAATCCCCGACGACCCAGACGGCGATATTGGGAAAATCCTAGAGCGTCTTCACCTGCTAGAGGAGCGTTATGTCTCCTACGTCAAAGCTCATCAGAGCAGATTGGAAGCGCGACTAGATGAAAGCAAGAATGATGAGCGCTGCTTTTTGGAAGAATCAAGAAACTTAGAGGCTGACATCCTGTCCATAGCCGAAAAGAGAAACCAGACAGAATAAAAACCGCTTGTACACCAGCAAGCGGTTTTTATTCTTATTAATTCCTCCATGCTCAGAATTCACTCAGGGAAATGACAGCACTATTTGATTTATCGGGGTATACCTCGTCCCCAGTTCCAGTACATGATCCTTACTGGGACGAGATTGTGTTAGATGTAAGCACAAAACCTGACCAAAATGGTCAGCTGACACTTTTTTACGACAGCTCGGAAGAAGCGCCCGACCCAGACGATTACCCATCCATCGAGGACTACTACAGTGCATGGGATAACTGGGAGCGTCGTTACCCGGACCTCGCCTTACTTGTTGGTGAGCAAGCTAAAAAAGACACTGCTCACCAACAACCGAGTACTTCCATAGAATTTAAAAATAGCAAGCAAGTAAAAAATAACACTGCTCACCAACACACTCACTTCGTAGAAACTTACTGGGTGAGACGTAGTGGGAAAAAACATTACTACTACAGGTATGTGTTGATGATGGGTCGAGGAATGGACAGAACATACATTGGGAGTACAAAATCACCCAAAGCGATCGCGATTGTGGAAGAAATTCGGCAGGCGATCGCCCGCCAAGAAAGTCCAATTGAAATAGAAAAACTGATCAGAAGTAGTAAAATTACTACTGGTTAAACAGATTTTTTTAGCACGAAAGAGCGATCGCACTCCCACGAGTCTGAGGGCGATCGCTTTTTGGTAGAGATTAGATTTTAGGCAATCCTAGTATCTCTATGGCGGTAGCTAGTTCACGAAGTTTCAGAACAAGCTCCCCTCTAGTAAATTTATGAGGAAATACAGCGAGTTGAGCGAGTTGAGTTTTTAGCTCCTGGGGCAATTCAAATTGATTCATAAAGTGGAAATCGCCCCCTGAATCTGTTCATCACTGATATGTAAATAGTGCTGGAGTGACGAGAGTGATTTGTGACCGGAGACCTGCATAATTACCCCGGTGGCGATTCCAGCATTATGCATTTTGGTAATAGCGCTGCGCCGCATACTGTGGCAAGCATACCCCTTACCCCCCAGCCCTGACTTTAAAATGGCCCGCCGGAAAGCATCATCCACACTTTGGAATTGAATAGCCTCACTACTAGATTGACCAGGGAACAAGTAAAACTGGTTGATGAGTCCAGGAGTGATTAACCAATAACGTTCCAGAAGTGCTTTGAGTGTTCCATGTACCGGGACCTGGCGGTTTTCCTGGTTCTTGGTAGTCTCCGACCAAAAAGTAATATATGGCTCGACCTTACCATCTGAATTGAATACAGCTACTACAGGCAATTGACGGACCTCACCAACCCTCGCCCCGGTCCAGTAAGCAATATTAAAAATCATCCTGTGGTTTTCTCCCACGGTTGAATCAATGAGTTTTTGGAAATCACCATCTTGAAAAATGGCGGCTTTCCCACGTCCTTTTTTTTTCATCTAGTACTACATCTTTTATTCAAAAAACAAACAAAACTTGTATATTCAATTGTCAAAAATATCTGAATTTCTCCACAACGCTTGATTTACATTGATTTGGGATATTTGCATTATTACATGAAATACCCAAAAGGTGTAAATTTACAAATTATTTCTAATTGATTAAAAGTAGGATAATAACTTCTTGTTTAAGAAATGGCACAGCCAACATTAGCCAATTCATTCATAGACTACTCACCATCAGGCGGTGCAGCAGTAGCACCATCTGTTGATGTTACCGAACTCTAATGGCTAATTGCTTTTACTGCGTCAGGAACAATGCAACTGCTGACAATACAGCTGGGAAGTTAATAATCCCCAACGGAGCTACTACCTCACAGTATGTCTGTGGCACGAATGTTACTTCCACTGAAGTAACACTTACGGGAGGTTATTACGATAATTGTCTGGCCTATGTCCTTGACGTAGACGGCAGCTATGACACATCGGGTAATTCAGGGATAGGTGCAGGTCCGTACCAAATATCCCAAGTTATGCCAGGCAGTTCAAATGCTGGAGGGTGTCCCTCCGCGTGTCAGCAAGTCGCGTACAACTGCGTAAATGGAGTTTGTCAGCAAAGCTCTGGGGCTGGTACTTATACCTCACTTGCGTCATGTCAGGCAAGCTGTCAGTACTATGACTGCATCAACGGAATCTGTGCGCAAAACACGGTATATAACACGCCAGGTAATTTCCAAAGTCTTACAGCATGTCAACAAACGTGCGGACAGGAAAATTGCCCAGCTTGCCCAGATTGCCCAGATTGCCCAGATTGCCCAGATTGCCCAGCTTGCCCAGATTGTCCGCCATGCACAACTGGGGCTTGTGTATGCCCACCAGCTCCAACTTGCCCACCCTGTCCACCATCCACGCCTTGTCCACCATGCACGCCGTGCTCACCATGCCCACCTTGCAATTGTGATGATGAAATGGTTTCAACTAGCCAAATAACAGTTAACTACTTCGACCCAACTGTTACCCCAGCCTGTGACACATCAGGGAATCCAATCTTTCAAACGCAGACGGTAACAGTAGTTAAGGGCGTTGAAGACTCACAAACACTAATTTTCAACGAAATTGCTAACATTCAAGGGATGTCATTCTGTAGTCCAGGAGTTGCTGCGATACCTGACGGTTGGCAGATTCGACCGGAGCATCAACGCCCCCAAGCAATATTCCAATTTGCCAAAGTTGATGCAAATGGAAATATTATTGGTCCACCAAATAACCCAATTACGGTTCCGCATTTCCTGAATAACCAACCAACAACTGGACTACCCAATTACGTGAAGGGAAATTGGGAAATAATATATGTCCTTGATGATAACAGCAAGATAACAATTCATTCAAAAGATGAAACTAATGGCATGTTAGTTTTAAATGCAATTCTTCCACTTCTGGACCCGAAATATACTACAAAACCATACTTATCAAAAAGCAGTCTTGTCGTCACTACAACACCAATTGCTCAGAATACTGTCAAATGCAGAATGGTGAAATATTATTCAACTGGAGCGCTAAATAATGTCCCAGACTGGATCGTCAAATTCTAGCTTACCAATCCCTAGAAGGTACTGGCACATACCTACAGACCTAACTAATGTCACTACTTTGCAAGATGCTTGCAGCACCTATTACTATAGCAGGAATGCGCTGCTAAGACGTATTAAAAGAGGTTCATTAACAGGCTTCAAAATTGGTCACAGATGGTTTGTAGATGTGTCTGGATTAAAAAAAAAGCATATTAAGAAAATGACGCTGTGATTCTGTCGGACGTTAACTCTCGATATACAAAACATTTATCAAACATTGACTTGCTTTAAACCAATCGTTAACGTAATTCGTATAAGTCAAAAACCCGAATATGGCTGCAAAAGTAAAGCATTTAATCGGCACTAATATCGTTAGTCTGCTCCCCTACTACAGTGGGACTGACAACAATGTAAACGTTGCTACGATAACCGGGGTAACGCCAATAGTCGCGGGAACAACTCAGTTACCCACCACAACCAGCATTGCTACTACCGGAGCACTGCAAAAGAATGGAGTGATACGCCCGTTCAAAGTAAGGGTGGCCCCTGCTTCCACTGGTTCAGGCACGGTTACGACAAAAGTTCATAAAATGTACTGCGCGACTGCTAACGCACCAAACATCGGACAACTGATCGGTGGGACCTTTACCCAAGGTTACACTATCGTGGATGCATGGATTCCTGAGCACTTCACCTATGGAGCTTAATTGAATGGCGGCGATTTTAAAAGACCTAGCTCTAAGCGTTAACAACGATAAGATTACGGGGACTTTTCTTTTCAGGGGTTCAGCCAATGTTTACGTAGCCGGTGGCGCGATCGCTACAGCAACTGGAATCGCCGAGGCAACAGATGACCAAAGCAGCACTTTACCTTACACACAGGTAAAAGAATTGATTCGTGCAGGAATAATTGGGACTATATTTGTCCAAGTTACGACCGCCGGAACACCGTCAAAGACCTACAGAAAGGAAGTCCACTACGACGCTACCAAAGATCCTGGTGATGTATTGGACGCTTTGACTGCAGATGGTGTTACCTGGCCCACAGGGAAGGGACAGGGACAGCCAATTACTGCTGGTGTCACCCCTGTTCGGGTTAAATCTCGTTCTGCATAATTTTTTGCAATGGATCTTTCGTCCTCTAGTGATTGGAACCTGACATTTGAACAAACTTTGTCAGGTTCTGACCTGAATGGTTTCCTTGTACCAAATAACTTTTCAAGTCAAGTTCTAGCGATATATATAAGCACTTCAGCCAGCAAGCCAACTTGGTATACAGGCGGTTATGTAAATCAGTTGGTTAGTACAGGTTTAGTGTCAGATAATCTTAATTGGAATTGCTTTTATCAACGTTTACTTCTAGGGGGAAATATTGTGTTTTTCCCAAACAATCTTTCCTCTTATCAATTGCAATTTAATTTTCCTATTTGGTTCCCAAATGCTTTTCTCAGTATCTGGTCATATACAGGGCAGGTGGTGAATAGCGATTCAATAATTGGACAGATAAATTCAACTATTCAAGACATCCTGACCTTGACCAATAATGTTGCGGCTATTGCCCAACAAATTGCCAACATAATCACAATTATCAACGCTATCAGAGCAATTGTCGGCGCGTAAATTTTTAATCTAAATTAATTCAATTAATATGAAAGGGATTATTATGTCCTTGTTTTTGATGTGGTATCCACCACATCAATTTAAGTTGCAATTTAATAATTTAGAAATACGAGTAATTATTCACGACAAAGCGCTGGATATGTATGGTGGCAAAACTGGTAAATTACCACTACCAGCAGTAAGCATCATCAAGAGGTTTGAGAGCTTTTATCCTTACGCGTACCCAGATCCGCTCACGAGGGGAAAGCCCATAACGATAGGTTGGGGTTCGACTCAAAAGCGAGATGGTTCACCGTGGCATCTGGGGGAGCGGATTACCAGGAAAGCAGCTGACGAGCTTCTGCTTTACCAGTTGGAATTTGACTATTTACCGAAACTTAGAGAGATTCCAGGGTGGAATAAGTTAAATGTCCGTCAACAAGGTGCTTTACTCTCGTTTAGCTACAACGTTGGGGCTAAATTTTATGGTAGGCGTGACTTTAGAACCATCACGCGGGTCCTGGACTGGAGAGATTTTAAACACATAAAACCAACGCTGCTTTTGTATAGAAATCCAGGAACTAGGGTTGAAGGGGGGCTGAGGAATAGGCGATTAACTGAGGCTTATGTATTCCTCCACTAGTGGTGCTAGTCACATTGGGGCGACCGCTCGCATCCGAGGAGCGATCGCTAATCCGAGTGCTATTAGTCGTCGCCGCCACCGCTGTCGGTGCTTAAAACGGACACTGCACTTGCGTCTACTCCAGAAAGTGAAACGCCAGTAACACCGGAAACAGCAGCTAATACAGCGGTGATGGTAGCCGATAAATCAGCAGATGAATCTACCGCTAAAGTGAGTTCGATCATGGTGGTTCCCTGGGAATGGTAAACGTAAACTATTCTACTTCTTTTTTATACAACTCATTAGTAAAACTTAACTAGTACATTTGATTCTCGTCTTAGGGATTCTCGTCTTAGGGATTCATTCTAGGGAAGTTAAAAGCTATCAGTAGTGGAGGAGTTAAGTAAATTACTTATCAGACTAAAATACGGAAACTTAAAGTTAATCTCCTGGGGATTCTATATAATACATTCAATCCTTGGCAGAGGCTAAATAATCAGACTTAAGACAGACTTTAAGCGAATGCGATCGCTATAAATATATTTGGGTAACTCAAAATTGATCACCCTAGAATGAGAGCAACTCAAATATATTCACTCTTTAGCCTAATTCTTAGAAAAAGTCTATCCAGCAATCATCTTGAAAATGGTTTTACCCTTTTAGAACTATTAATAACTATCTTATTATTGGGAATTTTAGGGGCGATCGCCATACCAAATTGGCTAGCCTTTGTAGATACTCAACGTCTGAATGCAGCTCAGGAAGAAGTTTACTTTGCTTTCCGTCAAGCTCAAAGCGAAGCAAAAAGGGAAAGACTAACTGTACAAATTAGCTTTCGGGAATACAATGCGATCGCTCAATGGGCCATTCATGATGCTACTATCAGTCCCTCTCAAGCTCATTGGCATAACCTAGATGAAAATATTATCTTAGACCCAGAAACAACATTGCAATATTCCCATGGTGTTAGACGTATTGAGTTTGATTATTTAGGTGCTGTTAGGGAACCACCTTTAGGGAGGGTTACGCTCTCAAGCAGATATGGAGGTAAATCTAAACGTTGTGTTTTTGTGTCAACTATTTTGGGAGCTTTGCGAACTGCGAAAGAGCATCCGCGCAGCAATGAGGGAAAATATTGCTATTAATTTATGTTGGCATTTTAGGCTAATTGGTAACTTACCTTATGTAAACAATGCTTTACTGATTTTTGATTCACTAGCCTGATAAATAAACATCAAATTTCCTCATAGAAATACTCGGTATGCGGGAAACTCAGAGTCTTCAGACCTGAGAGGGAAGCGACCCGTGCGGTTTTAACCGCCGTGGTATTTCTATATTAGCCATGATGTGGGTCTTCAATGTAACGCCTAACTGATTCGCTACTAACGTTACCAGCAGTGCTGACAAAATAACTACTAGTCCACAAAGAAGGTAGTTTTTTTAGCACTGGAAACTCTTGCCGCAATAAATAACTGGAACGCCCTTTGAAAGCCTTAACTACAAGATGTGGTGTATCAGTAGGTTTGACACTAATAAATAAATGTATGTGGTCTGAGGCTACTTCTAAGGCAAGAATATCCCAGCCTTTCTCTATTGCAAGTTCGGTGAAAATTTGCCGAGTTCTTGTTGCTATCTCACCAGTTAAAACCTTTTTTCTGCGTTTAGGAATCCAGACAAAATGGTAATTAACCAAGAACTTAACATGATTGTGGGTTTTGTAATCTTCTTGAATAAGCATAATGATTTTGTTGTTTTCTGTATTGACATCTACAATATAAACAGCTAGGATATAGAAGTCAATAAAACCAAAAAATTGGAGTTAATCTATTGGCTAAACCTAAAAAGTTTATAGGAGTTCAACAAGTTTTACTCCATCTAGATGATGAAACGAAAGCAATAGTAGAGTATCTTTGCCAACAATCAGGTAAAATCTACAACACTGGACTTTATTTTGCACGTCAGCTATTTTTTAAGACTGGAAAGCTGTTGACTGGAAAATTTGATTTAGCATTTGAACCATCAGTTTCAAAGTCCTTATTAGCTCAGTCAATGCCATCCACACCAATGCAACAAACATTGATGTCGGTAACAGAATCTTTCAAATCCTTTAGACAACTAAAAGATTTATATCTGAATGGTCAGCTAGACTTTAAACCTAGAGTACCAGACTATTTAACTGGTGCTAAATTATTTAAGGTCGCTTATCCTAACTCTGGAGGACAAAGACCATCAATTGTAGATGGTAAACTTAGGTTTGCTTTAGGACTAACAGTTAAACGTTGGTTTGGAATATCTGAGTTTTTTCTGCCAATGCCATCAAATATTGATTACTCAAAGGTTAAAGAGTTTACTATCCTCCCCAAGAATGGTGCTTTTTATTTGGAGATATCTTATGAGACAGATAAGCAGCAACATACTCTAGATATCAATCAAGCATTGTCAATTGATTTGGGAACAACAGATAATTTAGCAGCTTGTGTAGATACTTTGGGTAATTCATTTTTGATTGATGCGCGGGAAATGAAAGCGATGAATCAGTTATGGAATAAGAAAGTATCAACCCGTAAAGAAGGTCAATCAGAAGATTATTGGGATACTTGGTTAGATCGAGCCACCCGAAAGCGCAATCACCAAATGCGTGACGGTATCAATAAAGCTGCAAAGTTGATTATAGCCCATTGCCTTAAATATGGTATTGGCACATTGGTAATTGGATGGAATCAGGGATTTAAAATTAATGCTGAACTGGGGAATTTGAACAATCAAAAATTTGTGCAAATGCCTCTGGGTAAACTTAAAGACCGATTAAAACAGCTTTGTGAATTGCACGGAATTAGATTTGACGTGACAGAGGAAGCATACACGTCCAAAGCGAGTTTTTTAGATGGAGACTCCCTACCCGAATATGGTTCCAAACCAGAAGGGTGGAAAGCATCTGGAAAACGAATTAAACGTGGGTTGTATCAGTCAGCAGATGGTTCAATTGTGAATGCTGACCTCCAAGCAGCAGCTAATATTTTACGAAAAGTAGCGGGAAGATTGGGTATTTTACTCGATCAACTCAGTAGACGGTGTTTGACGGCCGTAGCGAGAATTAGACTTTGGGTACTCCCTAATCTCTATCTGTCAGCAGAATCTCAGTGTCTTTAGACCTGAGAGTGTCAACTACCCTCTTCCTTCCAGACAGAGACACTGCTAGAATTAATTGAGGAATATTTGTAATTAGAATGTGTCTATCACAGAATTAAGTCAAGGATGTAGAGAATATTGCTACTGAATAATATGGTTTCCTTAACAACAAAATCATCTTTGTTACTTAAAAAATTTATTAATAACGCGTCGCTGAGGTCAATTTTAATTGTACCATTTGTACTACAAATTATTGGGGCTGTGAGTATTGTTGGATACTTATCGTTCCGCAGTGGACAGCAATCAGTTAATGATGTAGCCGATCGATTACGACATGAAACTAGCGATCGCATCAATCATGATATTCTCGATTATCTAGAAAAAGCATATATTCTCAATCAGCTGACTGCATCTCAAATTAAAAATGGGGACATAAATCTCAAATATATTTCCTCTATGGAACAGTACTTATGGTCTTTAGCCCAGATTGAATCAGGTAGGTTCTATCAAATAGGAACACCTGATGGTAATATTGCTTTTACCGAAAAGCTAGAAAATGGTCAAGTTCTGTCCAAGATTAGAGATCGAACTTCAGCTCCTGATCGTCGAGTATATGCACTTGATGAACAAGGTAAACGGATTAAATTAATAGAAATCGAAAAAAACTTTGATCCCCGCAACCGCCCTTGGTATAAGCTAGCAGTAAAGGCGAAAAGACCACTTTGGACGCCTATTTATACCTTACATCGTCCTTGGTATAAGTTGGATGTGAAAGACAAAAAACAGCCTTGGGCTAATTATAGTTTACGTCGCCAATTCACACCGAGACTTGGTATTAGTTTATCCATCCCTATTTACGATCAGGCAGATAAACTACAAGCAGTTTCTAGTTTTATCCTTGACCTGAGTGCGGTAACAAATTTTATTCAAGATTTACGCATAGGTCATACTGGACAAATATTTATCATTGAAAATACAGGAGATTTGATTGCTGGTTCAGCTATCCAGCAGCCATTCACGATTCAGAATGGCAAAACACAGAGAATTCAATCTGTAAAAAGTAATAATTTGCTCCTCCGTTCCACAGCAGCATTCCTGCTGAACAAATATGGGAATTTTGGCGAAATTAATCAGAGTCAGCAAGGCGATTTTTTCCTTAATGGTCAAAAGCAGTTTGTACAAGTATTACCAATCAAAAATCAGCTGGGGATTAATTGGTTAGTTATAGTAGTTGTCCCGGAATCTGAATTCATGGGAAAAATCAATGCTAGTACTCACACTACTGCTTTTCTGTGCTTCTCCACCTTATGCGTAGCATCGTTATTGGGCTGGTTTACTTCCCGATGGATCAGTCAACCTCTATTACAACTGAGTCGCTCCTCGGAAGCGATCGCCGCAGGTCAGCTAGATCAAAAAATAGAAATTTTTGGCAATAGAGAGTTAAATTCCTTAGCGGAATCCTTCAATCGCATGTCAAATCAACTGCGAGATTCTTTTACAGCTTTAGCCAATACAAATATTGCTTTAGAGCAGCGAGTTGAAGATCGTACTGCTGAACTTAAACAAGCTAAGGAAATAGCTGATAGTGCAAATATTGCTAAAAGCGAATTTCTCGCAAATATGAGCCATGAACTACGTACACCACTGAATGGAATTCTAGGTTATGCGCAAATCCTCCAACGAGGGGAACCTTTAACGCCAAAAGGGCGTAAGGGTGTGGAAGTTATTTATCAGTGTGGCTCTCACCTACTTACCCTAATTAATGATGTATTAGATATCGCCAAAATCGAAGCCCGTAAACTAGAACTAGTCCCGGCGAAGTTTTATCTCCGCTCTTTCTTACAAGGAGTCGCAGAAATTTGTCAGCTGCGCGCTAGCGAAAAAGCAATTGATTTTGAGTTTCAAGCCGATCAAAATTTGCCTTCAAGTGTATATGGGGATGAGAAAAGATTACGTCAAGTCTTAATTAATTTGTTAACTAATGCGATTAAATTCACTGAACGTGGTAGTGTCAAGTTGAAAGCAGAAGTAATTAGCTGTGAAAAAACTCAAGCAAAAGGCACTCTGTACAAAATTCGCTTCCTCGTCGTGGATACTGGTGTAGGAATGACTGCAGCACAAATAAATAAAATTTTTATCCCCTTTGAACAAGTGGGCGACGCCAAAAAGCAAACGGAGGGGACTGGATTAGGATTAGCTATTAGTCAAAAAATAGTTTCTCTCATGCAAAGTCAAATTTTGGTAGAAAGTCAGGTAGGGCACGGGAGTACTTTTCAGTTTGATGTCGAATTACCAGCAACCGAAGATTCACCTGATGTATCTAAAACCATCCAGTCACAACTGATTATTGGCTATCAGGGTAAGAAGCGACGGATTTTAGTTGTAGATGACAGATGGGAAAACCGCTCCATATTGGTGAACTTATTAGAGCCAATTGGATTTGAGTTAATAGAAGCCAAAAATGGACAAGAAGGGATTGAGCAAGCTTTAGCTAACATACCAGATTTAATTGTTACCGACTTAGTTATGCCCGTGATGGATGGATTTGAATTTATCTATCAATTGCGCGCTTATGAACAGTTTCAAGCCACAATTATTCTAGTTTCTTCTGCTAGTGTCTTCGATATTGACCAACGGAATAGTTTAGCAGCAGGTGGAAATGATTTTTTAGCCAAACCCATCCGAGCAGAGAAATTGCTAGAATTGATTCAGCACCATTTGCAATTAATATGGGTTTATGATGCGTTACCTAACGATGAAGTCAACGAAGAAGAAAATTTGGTTAATCTCACAAGACAGATAAAACCACCACCAATAGACATACTAGATAAATTAACTGAACTTGTGGAAATAGGTGATTTAGATAGCATTGCAGAAATCGCCCAGGAAATTTCCGCATCCGACCCTACGCAAATGGCTTTCTCTCAAGAGCTGATTAATTTAGCTGATAGTTTTGAAGTCAAGAAGCTTAAAGCTTTTATTCAACAGTACCTCAACTAAAACAGAAATTTAATGGTTCAATATGATGATAC
>Ga0209208_10006851_pt1 | contig 15647 bp, 11 predicted proteins | sample S1TSphfallax_3_FD_187694 | JGI IMG/M metagenome (GOLD analysis project Ga0209208, IMG submission 187694) | Host-associated microbial communities from peat moss isolated from Minnesota, USA - S1T2_Fd - Sphagnum fallax MG (SPAdes) (version 2) | ecosystem: Host-associated > Plants > Peat moss >...
CTAATCAGGTTGCCTTTTTCATAACCAGCTTTAGGGTGCTGATGTGTCTCTTTCCCGATTAGATATCGACACCCCAGTTATATCACATACCTATTAAGCTCACCTGCTGAATAGGTTATGGATGTAAGTGGCGCTGGTTATGTCCTGTCATTGGCCCAAGCTCTCACCACCTAGTCCAAATAACTTGATGGATTGAGGCCATAGTAATAGCAGTGATTCTGAGCACAAAGGTAGGGCAAGAGAAATTTGATTTCTGCTTCTCCCTTTGGGCTTTGAGCTATGCAGTAATGACTTTTATGCCGTAAATTTTCTTTTGCTTTCTTTTTTTTGACAGTGTGACTGCTGAGCGCTGGGTCCCAATTGTGGAGGTTTCCGAGGCCGGGCTGCCTAATTTTTTGGAGCACAAGAAAAAGGATGGGTTCTTTCTCATTGGGCTGGAGCAAACTGCAAACAGTTTCTCTATTGATGAGTTCACATTTCCCAAAAAAGTGGTCAGTTGCTCTCTCTTGCTCTCTCCCCCACCCACATTGGTCAGCAGTGTCAATGACCACTAAGTTGAGCTTGTCAACTTTTCTTCTGTGGGAGCAGTCATGGATCATGTGTTCCTGGCTTTGGATCAGGGGTTAGCAAAGGTGTCATAGGGTCCTAATGTCCTAAGCAGTGTTGGGTGGGTATCGATTTCCTTAATAACCACTGGTTCTTGTTTTTTAAATTCTTCTGAATCAGAGAACTGCCAGTTCCAGGTTCTTTTTGAGGGAAAAGGAAAATCAGAATCAAAGAACTGCTGGGTCTGGTTATTTCAAAAAACTGCAAAGAATTGGCAGTTTTCTTAAAAGAACAGGTAATGAACCAGTGGTTGTACAGGCACACTTGATTTTTCTCAAATTTCTGAGAACCCTGGTGATATATCAGGAATTAGGTCTGTCTTCTGATTATCAATGATAGATTATCATGACTTTCAAGGTCAAAATTGGCGCACCATCAAAGTTATAAAGCATTAAATGTGTTTTTTATCAAAACAGATCACATGCTTCCAAATCTTGAACATTTTCATGAGAACACCTGACCATGATTGTTGTAATAGTTCCTAACCCGGTAACAAATTTGTATGCTATGTAGTTATGAAGCCACAGTATGCTATAATCTATGACTTGACACTGTTGTTGTTTTTGCAACCTTCACCTATGGCCTTTTCCACGTAAAAAAGTCCCCAATTTTTTCAAAATGTTGCTGCGGAGGCTACTTTCTGCTCGGCTGTTGACAGCATCCTCATTGGGATTCCATGTCACTTGAAATCCCTCGATATCCTTTTCCCTTGAAGGCCCTGCACAATAAGCTGAAACATCCCTGCTAAGTCATCAGACCCATTTTCATGATACGGTCATGTCCTCAGTCTAGAAATTTTCAAACAAGTGAATAAGGATGTTGATTCCAAGAACTAGTTTTCTATATTGCTCAAGTACAAACCTTATGTAAAAATAAATGAAAAAAATCAGTCCTTGAGCTTTGAAATATTTCATCATGAATGGCACAAAAATGTTACCTCTAGGCATGATGTGTTCAACAACTTTCAAGCATTTCAATGTTCCATCCAAACTTGTATAAGCAAATATGGAATCCTCGTTCTTATAAAAGGTCATTCCCATCAAGAGGTTCTTTCCGTGCATAAGCATCATGCATATTTGTTGAAAGGTAGGTCGAGCCCTCGGGTTTGCATCCCAACAACTTTGAATAAGAAATGCCAAGAAGGGTGGACACTCGTTCAGTAGATCAGGTCTATCCCCTGCATCCATCCTTTGTTGGATATTCATTTTTCTTTCACCTACAAAGGGCGTTTCTCCAGTAAGAATCTCCAAGAAAGTCATTCCAAAGCTAAATACATCTGCCATTAATGGGTATCTTTTGTGTGTGAGCATGTGTTCTCCACTAAGTTCAGGAGCTCTCCAACCTGTAGTCCCCACCATCCATGTTTGTTGTTGGTTCATGGTAGAATTCTTGACATTTGTTTTAGCCTCTCCAAAGTCTCCCAACTTCACAACCAATTGATCAAATTGACATGTTTCCACAAAATGTTTTGGCATTTCAAGTCACGATGTGCCACTCCCTTGCTATGAAGGAAACGCATGGCCTTAGCAACTTGAAGCATGATGTCAACTGACTCCAACAAGGAGAATGGAGGGACTATATCTTGGGCTTCTCGTTGGTCCATGAGCTTGGAGATGTCACCATCCATTTTTTCCATCAACATGTATGTGATGAAATATTCTGTTCTCTTGTTCCAATGACACATAAGCTGCACAACATGGGGATGTTGGTTCGCAGCAAGAATAATGGCCTCCTTGGTTTCAGCAGTGGTGGATGATTGAGTTAGCCTCTTTAGTGCAAAATCTTTTCCCAACCACTTGACTCTTATCACCATGCCTCGACAATTATGGCCCAAGGAATCTCGATCTAGATCACCAATGTGAACCCCTTTTTCAAACTCTGGGGGTATCCATGGAGGCCAAAAATGTGGGGGATCATTATTGGATTGTATGGAGTGTCCCAATCTATGTAGCAAATAATTTGCCAAATACAGTGATTTGTAAGTTACATCATCACTACCTCCATGTTTGGTCTTCACTTCTTGTAGATTTGTCACCAACATGTGCTCATCCTCCAACACCTCATTTTGAAGACCATCGTGTTGAAAAGAATGCATTAGGTCGTCATAGGCCTTGCCTGCTTCTTGGAGTTGGACAAGTTTGCTTGACCTTTCCTCATGAAACTCCAAGGTTGCAATTTGCACTAGTTTTGTTGCCCATTGCAAGTCTAAGATAATGTCAAAAACATCTTCTTTGGTACCCATCAATGAAACAGCTTCGAGGAGCCATTTTTCACTACAACACTTTGTCACAAGTGTTTTTGCTTTCTCCAGAATGTAGTAAAGTTGTTTGAAGGCTGCACCAGATGTGACATGTCCAGGAAGAGACCGTTGTGTTTGTAAGTAGGCTTGTGTCTCTTTAAGTTTAGATGCCAAGTGCTCACATTGCAACTTGCTGAGGCGGAGAAATATTTTTGGTGAAGACCAATCAAGCAAGATTTGTTGAGAAATCAGAAATTTCACCTCAAGGAATACCATCATCGAAAGATCTAAATAGTCACCCATGGGGCGAACATTGTTCCTGTGGAAGTGTGAAGTTCACAAATTAACATGAGATTAGGAAGGAATTCTTGAAGAAGAATTATCTTATATTGCAACATACATCTTCACTTTCAATTTTCATCAACAAATAGTTATTGTAAAATGTTAGATCCTATATGTGCATGTTCTATGGGCTCCTCTAATTCTTTGCATTGTTTTATTGTGGGTCAACTTCATTAATTCATCAAAACAACCAAAATTGGAAACACCATCCAATGCATACAAATTTTTGAACCCCTAGCTAATGTCACCAAGAAATTGAATTTAGGGCCTTGACACCTTGTTGATAGCATATAAATGGTTGATTATTTTGCACAAATATTGGTTCCTTTCCCTTTAGGCAACCATTGTTAATGAAAGAATTCAAATATTGAATCACATAGATGTAATGAAACAAAGTTGATGCAATAAAACTCCAACAATTTGGTAATGCCAAAACCATTTTACTTCTACCATTGTCATTTTCATTTTTACCTTTAGTGAGCAAAGATACCCATGCCTAGAATAATTTGAAGTCTTATTGTGAGTAAGTTTTGTTTGTGCCATTGAATTGAAAATTCACATTCGGTGGAACCTTTTCCTCACATTAAAAAATGTTAAGTTAATCTTTCCTCACATTAAAAAATGTTAAGTTAATCTTTCCTCACATTTCAAATTGTAGGAAAAATTGTCAAGAATTTCATCAACAAAATAGTAGAGTTGGCACATACATATGACAATAATTAGGTTAATTTTTTTTCCCTATCTACACCTTTCCCCTTGTCTAGATTGTTAATTCATTGCAATTGAAATTGTGTAGCCTTATTATAAAGTGAATTGTCGTTTTCAGAAAAACCTAAAATCCCCAAGTTTTGACAAATTTTGATCAATAAAGTTTTTAAATCATTTTTTATACATCCAAGTTCATAATGCATGCAAAGGATGGTACAATGAAATCAAAACTAACCTTGTATCATCAGGAAGAAGAGCAGAATCAGGCGCATTTACTTCTCCAAATTCAAATGGCCATGCATCAGGAGAAGCTTTACGTAGAGGTAATCGAAAAAAACATATGCATTTTCCAACTCCATGTAGACACGCTCCAAGAGTTGGACACTGAAATGGCTGGCCCCAATAACCCATACATGAAGTCTAACCCATTGTTTTTTGAGAACCATGGTTATGAACCTGAAGAACACTGCCCTGATAATCAGGAGTGGTCCATTCCTGTTTTTGTTAACTGCTGGTCCTAAAATTCAGCTTAAGGATTCATTAGGCCCCAGTGTGTTGACAGAATCAGACTCAGATGAAAATGTTATGTCCAATGGTAACTGCCATTGATTTGCAGGTCTTGGTTCTGGGACGGGAGAAAGAAGGTATTCCAGTCAACCTTATCCAGGTGCTTGATGCCTGCATGGAGATCCCGCAGCTGGGTGTAATAAGGTCCCTCAATGTCCATGTCAGTGGAGCTATTGCTGTGTGGGAATACACTAGGCAGCAGCGTGCTCAAATTGCAGCCACTTCAAAGTAAAAGACATATCTATCTCAGGCACTGTAAGAGATACCCTTTTTCACACCTCAGAGATTTTGCAAGAAGGTGTCTGTAACCGCTAAAAGCCTCATAAGCTGAAAATGGTTTGTTTTGAAATTTTATATTAGTATCCCAAGTAGATTTTTAAAAAAATTTCCAAATTTTTCTTTTGGTCCATGTGAAGTGTGGTCATAGGTTCTAAAAAAAATGCTGACTCAGGAAGCTCATGTCAAGTTGGGGGGAGGGATTGGTGGGGGTGGGGAACATTTCCATGAAACATCCTCTTTTAATGACCTCTCAAGGGGGGTGGAGGATTATGCTCAACAGGAATAGCAAGCTACTGAAGTGAAGGATAACATAAAGTGATATACCGTCAATTATCCACTGCTTCTGGCCCAATTAATAAGAGTTGGATTGTAACCACAACTTAATTTTCAGAACTTTACCTGGAATTCAGATTTTTGAACAACCAGACCCAGAACTGGATTCCTGGTTTTATTTTTGTGTAGAATCAAAATAGACAATTCCAATTTGGTTTTTCAGAAAACGAGGTGGAGGTTCTTTTAACCCTTAATTGATCCTAAACAATCCCAATAAAAAAAGTCGAAGCAGCCCTGACAAATGTGCCTGAAAGTCATGGATTATGTTAGAATTTTAATCCAAAAGTTAAAACAGAGTTGTAGAGGCCTTTGAGCTGAATCTTTCAATTTTTAAAAAAATGTGATTTCATTGAGAAATGGAAGATTGTCATCATGCACTTATAATCTCATGACTAGATTATAAAACCAAAGTCTACCACACAACTTGAAAGGACGGTTTCAAAAATTTAATGACAATCGACACTCACTTAGAAACCAAAATTTGTCTCATACAAATTTCAAACTTGATAATCTTTTTTTTTCCAAATAGTAGACAACAAGGGTAATGCACATAAGAAGTTTTGATTTATTTCATTGCTATAAGAAGCAAAGTCCTTTTAGTTTTGAGTAGATTTCAAAATTATAAGTTTTGCAGAATTGGACAAAGATGCCATGCTTCTTCATTGACAATAATGTTTATTAGAGTAGCTAGAAGACATCTATGTGAAGGATAGATTGTGCAAAATGAAGTTGAGGTGAGGGAGAAATGGTTGATCAGAGTTCACCATCCAATTTAACTTTACACAAGATCATAGCGATTGTAAAAAATAATTCACAACTATTTGGGATTGTTCTCATCCCCTGTTGCATTTTGGGCACATTGTATGATCTCACCCCTCTCGCACTCGCACAATCCTTAGTTTTGTAACATGGGCAAATAGCAAAACTTGGAAGTTGAAGTTGTTAGATGTTGCCCAAGCCTGAAGAAAAGTGTCAAGATGGCTTGAAAAACTGGAATGGAACATCACATGGGCGAGAAAGATGCTCTGGCATGTCCCTATCATAGACGTGTCAGTTTTTAGGCTCTGACAGAGTAAGTAGGAGAAACAAGGGGGCCAATAAACCATTTTAGTGTGCTGTGATGTTTAACCCTTAATTCACAATTGAACAAAATTGTCACACTTCAAAATATGATGGACCAACCTTCACAAACGTGCATAGAAATCATATAAAACTTTGGACTTTGAAAAATCCGACTCGGTGAAATTGTGGAGGAGTTTAAGCTAGATGTTTTAGGGGGGCGAAAATTCACGTTCAGATGAGAAGTGAAAAATTGCCACTGTTGAAACTTTGGAGTTTCAAGTTTTGGGCAGCCTTTTGGAGACTTAGGGTTAGAGGTCAGGCTCCAAAATCTTTGAAAATTTCGTGAGATTAATTTGACATTCATATGAGTAATGTGCAGGAAAAAAAAAGTCTTACAAAAATTAAAATGAATAAATATTTGATGGTCAAAGTTGGCCATTCAATATTATTCCCCAAAAAAAAGTTGGTTTTCACCGTTCTGGGGCAAATAAGAGGGAAAAAACAGTCTCCAACTGTTTGAGAAATAAAAAGAGGTTCCTTTTGTTCCCAAATAGAAAAGACCACATTTATTATAAGCGTTTCCAAATAAAAAAGGAAATATTTATTATAGATAATAGTTGTTGTCATTTTCTAAGGGGACTGAAGGAAAGAAATGCCATAAGTGACTCTTATGAGGGGTTCTTTGTTTTTCTAATTTTTGGACCTAGTATGGTGGGGTGGCCATGAGAAAGTTTGGAACTCAGTAAGGATTTTCTTAATTAAAAAAAAAAAAAAACTAGTATGGGATGGGCAGAAATGGGAGCCATGTTCTCTCTCTCTCTTTCTTAGTTTTGGGCTTAAGGGAGGCCTAGCAGAGAGGAAGGTTGGATAGGTTTTTTAATCTCTTTCCCTTCTTATGGATGGGGGCAGCAATGGGAGGGCATGGTCATTTTTATAAAACAAGAAAAAAAGATTACTAGTTGGGGGAGGGGCGGGGGAGGTTGAGATTCATCGGAAAGTCACATGTTTCATGAACTTTGAAATTTTGTCACAAAGTGCTAAGAAATCCATACTTGAACATTTCCCCAAATTTTTGTCTTATTTTATTATAATTTGGTGAAATTTCAATCACACAGGACTAACCACGTATGTACATGCTTGCAATTTAAAGAATCGAAAAAAAATTATATAAGGAAAAAAAAACTGATGCAACTTTGTAATTTTGTCACAAAATGCAAGAAACCCCCTGGCCAAAAATTTATTCATAATTTTTTTTTGTAATTGGGTGAAAATTTACCCACACATGGCTAATCACATATGTAGATGCTTGCAATTTTTTTTTTTGAAAAGGAATAAAAAGAAAAAGAAATGATGCAAATTTGTAATTTGACCACAAAATGTCATATGTTAGGAAACCCCTAGCAAAACATTTGCCCACAACTTTTTTTTATTTTGTTATAATTGGGTGAAATTTTACTCACACATGGTTAACTACATATGTAGATGCTTGCAATTTACAAAATTGAAAAAAATTTAATGAACGTCTATAATTCGGTCACAAAACAATAAGAAACTCGTTCAAAGACACATTCAAATCATATTTGGTTGGATGATTGAAATGATAATTTTCATAAAGAAACATGACTTTCAAAAAAAATAAAAAAATTAGACAAGTTAAATACCACTGACCTCAAGAGTTGAACATGAGAGGCCAAGCAATATTCAAGGCATTGGTCCCATCCCCCACTAAACTTACATATAATATATGCAAATCTGTTATTTAATTTCACAAAACAAGCACCCAAGAAAACTGTAGTATCATGACTAGTAGGACAATACCAATTCCTTTTCGTTGTACACATCAAACACAACCTTTTTATCCTTGATGTTCCTATCTGTTTTATAGAATAATGCAACCCCCTTGGGATTCAATATAAAAGCCCCTACCATTTTTGTTGCCTTTGGAGTAAAACGTGTCCCTTTTTTATGAGATCAACATGTGACACCAACTTGATAAGTCGGGTATGTGCCTTAATGTAGGAGTTGACTTGATTATGGTTGACCTGCCAAGACATAGTGGGGAAGCATGAATTCAGTAGTCTAGCAAATGAGGACTAATGAATTGCACCCACATTTTGTAATAATGCTTGTACATGATGTAGGAGTTCACAATGGTGATATCAATGACATGAAACATTATTCGATGCCACCATTTGTGATCATGCATTTAGAAAGTATAATATCCACAAAGTTGATCCTGCACATCAACCCCACACAAATGCTCTTGGTAATGTATTAACATTGGGCTAGTGGGAATCTCCAATGGACTAGTTAGATGCCACCAAGTGGCAAATGTTGCACCTGTAAGGTAAAGTAGTGGACAAAATGGAAATTGGTTTGTTGTCAAAACCAAGATATTATAGCAAGTTTACTTGAAGCATGCATGCAATACCAAAGTTGTCCTCTTGATCCTTTCTTTGATGAATAGTCAAAGCATCAAGCCACCCTTTACAATCAGTCATGCAAGTCCATGTGGCATGCACCCCAACCTTCAAAAGATCCCAAAACAATGTAGGGCTAAGGAAAAGCTATCAGATGTCACAATGTAATTCTTGTTCTTGTACCCATCCATCAGCCCATACACAATTTTGTACCCAGTTGCATGTTTAGCATCCTCATGACCTACACCACAATACATTTCTATTTTCTGCACAAACTTGGACTTTGCATTAGCCAAATAACAAATCTTCATTCCCTGCTGGCAAGTGCATCAGTGGCAATTTTACAACAACAAAATTGAAAACAAAGGAATGTTGCACAGGAATAGGAACATTGCATAGTTTATGTTGTTTTGTTCTTTCTATGGGCAAATTTTGGAATGCCATGGTGACTCATCCTAGCAAGTTGTAGGAAGGTTGGAGCTACGTCTTTCCCTTCACACATCCTTTGTGCGTGTGTAGCTTAGGATTTTCCTATCATTGAAACTAAATCAAACTCATGCAATGGGTTCTCACGTGCAGCAACTCAACACCACACAAGATGGCTTTTGTTGGTTTTATATGAGCAAAGCATGATGGGGTCCCCAGCGAACCATATTGGTCTGCATTGACATTTGTGGGTTAAGGGTTAGAAGTGAAGAACTCCTCAAGACTGATTCAAGCTTCAAGCAAGTGTTGCGTGGTTATTAGAAATAGAAATAGACCCCAATAGTTCGCAAGGTAGTTCTTAGGATACATGGCTGTAAGGACTAGTCTTGATACATCATCACAATTCTCCGAAAATTGAAAAAATCAAATAACTGTCCATTAAATTGATGGTTCTTTATTGGTTCATTCCTATAAATGATAGGTTCTTTATGGTTGTTGAAATAATTGGGATCAACAGTTATTTGATTTTGATTTTTTTTCAAAGAATGGGATCTGGTGATTCTCAAATGCTGAATTCATTTAAAAACTGAAGTTGGTGGGTTTTCATAAATTTGCAAAAGGCTGAGAGGTTTTTTTGTCAATGTCACTGAAACATAGCATAAGATTACTTCCATGTGACACAATTATTGTGCTTGAGAACTTCCATCAAATTTTTTGCCTAGCAAGCACATTTTTTTCCAGAATTTTTGGCAATTCGAAAACTTAGTTAATTAGTGCCTAGCCTAGGTACAAGTGTCATTAATTTTTCCCAGGGAGGGGGAAAATAATCAACCTCTTTGTTTGGTCCACCACCACATTCTAAACACCCAGTGCCCACTTTGGCAAACCTCTAAAATAGATCATGTACAGTCTACACATAGCGTAATGATGTAAGTGTTGTAAGCAAATTTTGCCACTCCTAAAATACACATAATGTAGTATTTACTTTGGACTACCTATATAGTTAGGAATTTGGGCAAAAGCGGATATGGGATAAGGTATGCTGCTATTGGGAAACATGAAGGAATCATATGGTATACATTTGGAAACATCAAATTGCAAAAGAACCCCATCCACACCTCCCTCCCCCCCCCAATGACAAAAACTAGGCCTCTTTGGGTGCATGTTGTCTCGTCTCATTGGTTGGAAATGAACCCAATTTCTGATTGTATTGATCACCATGCTTATACTAGGCTTATGGCAGGGGCATGAAATGCAGGGATGTGCTTCTATTAATTACCAGCTGTTTTTTTCCCGCCAAAACAGGCCAAACTGATTGGGCTATCGCCAATGTTTCTGCAACTTTGGTCACTCCACAACATAGAAGCATATCTATGCTTCCTGACTAGCCCCCCTTTACAAGTTATGTATATGTTGAACCGTGACCAAACAATATGGGTTAAAACTGAGGTCCTATTGGGAACACCTAACGGAAGACAATGGGGAACCTGATGGGAACAGCTCAACACCCCCCCCCCCCCAAACCCAAAAGAAAAAGACTAAGCCCCCCTAGTACATGCTGAGCCTTCACATTGGCCGCATGAGATTTTTATTTCTTGTGGCACTATTTTCAACCTGGGCTGATATCCCCATCATAAACTGGGGGTACTTATTCTATTCTTTGCACCAAATGTCTAAAAGAAAGAGAAGTTGTAAAGGAGAAGGATAACCTTTTATGTGTACTCATGATGAAAGGCGCATTTCATTGCAAGTGGGTGGCATCCTGTGATTGCCAGTAAATAACCCAGTCCCACCTACAGAATGACTGCCATGAAATTTGTGAAGGGCACTGCATTGAACACATTATTACTTCCAAATTGTAGTGCAATGCATTATTCTACACCTCGGAAATTGAAATATAGAGGACACTTTATTCCACGACCAAAAGGCACTTTACAGATTAGAAATTGCAATGAAATTTACACAACATTTTATTCCATGATAAATGTAAGATTATATAACTTGGAACTTTTAGTCTTGGGGGTTTAGGGTGTCTGTCACCTACCCATAAATTATGACCATGTGGGATCCAAGGTTCGCCAGCTCGAGTGCTAAGGTTTCAGCACCCATAATCAGCAACCCTGTTCTTTTCAAATACCGTAGTACCTTGGCCATCTCCAAACATGTTTCTCCAATAACTAATTAATTTCAAGGATTCCATTTTGAGAAATGATATATTCTCAAATATTCCACCAGATTCTTTTTGTTCCTGTAGAAAAAATCATTTTTGAAAAAAAAATCAACATTTCTGAAAACAATATAATTAGTGGCAAGGTATATGAATGTTCTCCAGGAAGACAGGCTTCCTGAAATCCTTTTGGTGTTGAGCTTGGTAGCTGACTTACTTGACCAATTTTTGGGGACAATTTCAAAACAGGTGCCCAAATTTCTCCCCAGTTTTAAAATAGATGGAACATCTTTGAGACAGAAATCTCACCAACTATAATTTTTTTCCTGATCACAACAAATCAGACAAGAGAGTTTAAATTGAGCCAGAGGTTTCTTCGTCTGGAGCCCTAGTGTGAAGCTAGCCTTAGAACTCACGGATGTATGTGCCTTTTCTGAGTACTTTGAGCTTAAACTGACTCCTGCAACCTAAGGGTCATGTCACATGTAAGTTGCTTAATCCCTATTTTCTGGAATGTAGGGATGGAGGAGCGTTCACATGTGAGATAAAATGAACTGGTAGACTACCCAGATTGAGAGATTCCATAGTTTTCCAATGGGTCCTCCTCCCACCCACGAGATTTGAACAGTTCAACTTTTTGCACATTCATTCACAGGTGACAGTCATGAAACTGGTTCTTGCCAGTTAGCTTATTTATTACAAGTTTTATCATTTGGTCTACCATGGGCTCTCTGCATAGGGTTTATTGTTTATGTCTGGTATAAGGATGAGATTCTGACAGAGCAGTTCATTGCACATATGAACGCAACTCCACTATGTTTTGATTGAGTATTCTCCAAGTGTTTGATTAGCAAACATTCAGATAACCGTGATTAACAGTTTACATGTGACCTGACCATAAGCAAGCTGACATACAAAGCAAAAGAGGAATAACCTTTTCCATTTAACTGTTATGCAATTGCTTTCACCAAATTCCATGAATGAAAAAATAAAATATGTTTTATTAATTGGAGGCACAAACAGCACACCCAATCTGGCAAGCCATCGGCACCCCAAGTCAAGCTCATTGCCAGAGTTTCAGTGGCAGGAGTTTCCCCTGCACGCCACCAGGTTTGAACACAGGACCTTTTGTGCTCCCAGGGACCCAGAAGTCGCCATAGAGTGAGCCATCACCCTGGACTGAGCCCCTCCGTACTATACTGACTCAAAAGGTCAAAAGAGTCAGCACACCCTCAAGTTGTGTAAGAACAATGCAACATTATTTTGAGGGTACATCGCATGCCAAAAAGTCAGGCACACCCTCAAGTTGTGTAAGAATAATGCACCAACTTGTGCAAGCCTTACCCACACCTCAGACTCCAACAGTACACTGGACAGATGTCTGCAAGCCGGCAGGAACTTCTTTGGAGGACAGTACAGCAGCTATGGGTCCTTATTGCAGACAGTACAAACTACTGTCTACTTTTTGCCCAACTGTGGCACATCTTGGTGGTGCCCAAACACAAAAAATTTGTGTCTTATTATAAACGTTTTGGCCGTGTAATGGACACTAACAGGCCAAGATTATGCGTGTTAGTGTCCATTACAGGAGGAAACTGTGTATGACAGGAGCCAATTTTTTTGTCTGGGCATCATCCATCTAATTGCCAGAAATTGCGAGAGGGAATCCCTAGGTGTTGGTCCCGTGGAAGACTCTAACAGCTAGTTGTCTTTACCAGAGATGCCGGTCTGCTTGAATAGATGATGACGGCAGATAACGACATCACGACGGCAGAAAAAATCAGCAAAGTATGGGGCGTGGCACGACACGGGGTTGAGGTTGGTGATCAGGCAGACAGCTCTCAGTACGCTACATGCATGAGCAAGTCATATACTTCTGTAGTAACGTAAGCTGCACGAAAGTCCAGAGGTGAGTTACTCACCAGTGTTTTTTCTCCTTTTTGGGGCATTTCTGTTTGTAGCTAGAGTGGCGATCATTCATTGGAACTTGGAAGATGTATAAAAAGTGGCAATCGTCCCTACACAGATTTAGTCAAATCTGGCTACAACAATACAAATAAAGCACAAAGCTTTAATGATCCTTCTTTACGTTTGGCTATAGAATGAAAACCACATCTATGAATCTGGCAATTTTTTGACTTTTTTCTCTCTCACTGTTGGGGACTGAAAACATGCAGAAACACTTTCTTTCCTTCTTTTTTGTTTTTTCATTTCACTTTCTGGCGATATATGTCCATTACGCAAAGGCTGGTGATATCTCGGCAGACTCTAATTAACTCCCCTTTTCTTAATTGACACACGGTGGAGTACAACATACTCCAATGCCCACTCGCACCTATTCTCAGAAGTTGGGCTCTCTTGAGTTGCCCATCAGTCCAGCATACACACAAAATTATGGAGCATAGTAGTTTTCACTTGTCTTAGATTTGGAAGGCAGGGTCTTGGTGCGATTTTCTCAAGGTTGGTTCACTGGGTGTTATTGTCGCCAATCCCCTCCCATACATGTGAGGGGCTTGCTGATTCAAATTGACAACAAGAGTACTACCTGTCATCTGATTGTTACATGTTTCTTTTGAACAAAGAGAACTTGAACGTGGCTTGTGATACCAAACCTCGGCTTGTGTCCCGGAAAACATCTAGAGTATCAAGAATATTGGACATAAAGTGAAGTTTGTGTTATGACTGAAATTTGCATAGAGGAGCCTACATTTTAATTTATTCTAGAGATAAGCTAACTCAGTCCTATTGTTTGCCAATTTGTTCACATATATTTCATTGGATTGGAGCAACATGACAACAAAGATTTTGAAGAACATTCCGGTGCCACAACCTTTTTTATGATTTTTCAGACCTTGCAAGTAAGTGTTTAGCAAACTAACAACTTATCCTGAACTCAATATGTCTAAGAATGTCAAAACTAAGTTTGTGGCTTCAAAACACATTTGAATGGGGAGGGGTGGAGTTTGTGCTATCATGACAATTGGTTATTCTAGAATCAAGTTTGAATGCAATAGCAATTCAAAGCATGCAAGTTGGCATGACATCAACTTGTAAAAACGTAATCATGTTGTTGTTAAAACATGGTTCTAATGTTTTGACCAAGAAGCTTACTAGTGGTGTGGTGTTGCAACATAATATATAACGATTGACATTGTCACCCATTATTAAAATATGAAACTAGAAGGTCTTTTGGATTTGGATCAAAAGGATACAATTCTTGACAACAACTCAAGGTCTATTACGACTAAGGATAGACAAGGGGAACAAATTCCACCATAACCTTCCCCATTGAAAAGGACAAGTGAAAGAAGCTTTCATCAATTGGTCATTTTGATGGAACAAGAATTGAGAGGATGGGAGAATTGTGATCCTTCACCCTTTGGTGAACCTAGTTATATTGAAACGCATGTTTCTACATCTCCACCACTTGGGCTAATGTTGCTTGACCAAATACCAAAGGTAATTTTCCTCTTTGAACTTGGTTCTTATTTGGTTTTACTTCAATTTATTCTTGGTCTCATTTGGTTATGTTTTTTAGTGTGGGAACTAGTGTTCCGAGATTTAAAAACTATTATTATTTCAACTAGAACAACAAAAACCACTTCACATCTTACATATATTGTTTCATGCCACGTTTCTTTACACTGCACACATTTAGTAAAAATAATTATTTGGATAGAAGTTAAGATTCCAAAACAATTTAAATTTGTCTACTTATGCCATCAAAGAAGAAAATTGTAGATAAATATGTGGGTTGCCTTTTCCTTTTAGTATGTGTTTGGTTCTAGAAAGTTAGTTCACCATGTAAAATGTTTAATGGGCGTGGACTGTCTATACCAAATTGGCAAAGTTAGTGGGGATGTTATGGTAGTTGTTCATTACCACACATGTTATATGTACATTAAGGTCGAGGGTGGTAGATTGCATCATTTTTTTAACCCCATGATGTGACATGTAATATTTCAATGATGATCATCCATTTTTAATATTAACCAAAATTCATTTGGTGAACTTTTTGTTAAATCGTTGAATTCGCCACCCTAGATTTTAATTGTTTTGTTTTTTCGTTGAGTGCATCACCTAGCTAATGCCTTGCCCAACATAATGCATAAGAGCTTGACTGTTCCATAATAGCTTATCCAAAATTGGTCATTGCCATGCACCCATGTTATTATTATAGGTGATTGAACATGTGAAATACCCTCATTTCTTAGCTTTTATTTCATTTTTCCATTCAAATTTTTTAGCTATTAGTTTTCACAATCTTCTTTGGAATCTTTTGAGTAGGCTTATTAAATTAAATTTATGTGTTTTTATATATTTAAGCTAATTTAAATCACGAGTAATGAAAAGATGTGGACTTCATATTTATATCAAACTATTGAATGTGAAATGTTATCATTCATTTGTCAAATTTAAGCAATGGTAAACCTTATGTGGGCTTCAAATTTGAAAATCATTCAATGAAGTTCATTAGGTATGAATTCAATTTTGGGGG